>Ga0209542_10001512_pt1 | contig 54381 bp, 56 predicted proteins | sample RifCSPhighO2_01_FD_184028 | JGI IMG/M metagenome (GOLD analysis project Ga0209542, IMG submission 184028) | Soil microbial communities from Rifle, Colorado - Rifle CSP2_plank highO2_0.1 (SPAdes) (version 2) | ecosystem: Environmental > Terrestrial > Deep subsurface > Rock core/Sediment ... | reverse complement strand
AGGCGATCTGCCACAGATGAAGAAGTAAAGGCGGCGGCCCGCGATGCCCATTGCGATGACTTTATCACGCGTCTGCCGCAGGGGTTTGAGACATACGTGGGCGAGCGGGGGATAAAACTGTCCGGCGGAGAGCGCCAGCGCGTTGCCATTGCGCGCGCGATTCTCAAGAATGCGCCCATTCTCGTGCTTGACGAGGCAACATCAAGCTTGGATTCCCATTCGGAAGGGCTGATTCAGGACGCATTCTCGCGCCTCATGCAGGGCAAAACCACGATCGTCATCGCGCACCGCCTCTCCACGATTATGAAAATGGACCGCATTGTCGTGGTGCGCCAAGGACAGGTGTACGAAATCGGCACGCATGCGGAACTTCTGCAAATGCCCGACGGCCTGTACAAGAAACTGTGGGAACTGCAAATCGGGGGTTTTATCAGTGGGTAAACGCGATATGATGACAAGCGCTGTTTCTGGCTTCATAGGCAAGCAGTAGCACTCTCATGAGATCCCCGCTCCTCTCTGAACGTTAAAAGGACTGGCATACCCCTTGACACAGCAAAACAGCATATAGAATGGTTTGAGAAAACACTAAATATGTTGCTAAAACTCAAAACAAGAATACCCTCCCCATTAGCGGTGCACGGTGCATTGCAGGGAAAAAAGGTGAATCTTTTTACGCCTAAAGAACTGGGACGGTATCCTCAAGGCATCTCGGCGTAGCGTGCAATATTTTGTAGATGAGAAAATAGAAGACATGGTGCTGGCGACGCTTGCGAGCTTTGAACAAGAGGGAATTGACGCCAATCTCTTTGAGGCGAAAACTACCACCGGCGGCTATCTTTCCGTGGTGGAATTTCGCGCCGATGAGCGGATCATGCCGATCTAGCTGGAGCGGGAGACGAAGCGGTATCTGTAGCCCTTGACTGCTTTTTTACCCCCTCTATTATGGTGATAAGTAATAATAAACACTATGGCACGAGAAGTAGAAAACATGAGCATATCGCTTCCTAAAGAATTAAAGGAGCGAGTCAAGCAGCGGGTACGCGAAGATCATTATGGCACCCCGAGCGACTATATGCGAAGTTTAGTCCGCGAGGATCTTCGTCGCCGCGATCAGGAGCGGCTCGAACAGGCGCTCATAAAAGGGCTGGATTCCGGACGCGGCATGACCATCACCTCAAAAGGGGATTGGAAAAAGTTTTGGCACAAGAGCGTGGTAAAGAAGGGTAGAAAATAAGCCAAGCGTCATGCATAGAAAACTTTTGTTTCTCCATCTTTCGGAGAATGATGCGCGGGAGATTGCAGCATACATAGCTGACGATAATCCGACAGCCGCACAGCGTTTCCGCGCGGCATTTGGAGAGACCACTGAGCTTTTATTGCGTATGCCGCATATCGGCAGCCTGCGGGTTTCTGGCAAACTAGCGTTGGAAGATATACGAGTGGTTCCCGTGAAAGATTTTGAGCGATACTTCATATTTTACCGACCCATTGATGAAGACATCGAGATTGTCCGAGTATTGCACGGCGCGCGCGATTACGCCTCACCTTTTTGAAGAGCAGAATCAGGCGCAGGCAAGAATACTTTACATGACCATAAAAGAGTTTTTGGAAAAATTTATTGAGGGGTATCTTTTCTGTGATCTGGAGAATATAAAGGATGGTAGCAAATTAAAACCAAAGAAGTAAAACCCTCGCTCCGAAGAAAAACAGAAGGGATGATGGCTGAGTTTAATACGCCACCTTAAATGTCGGGCTGTTCTCCGGCCGATGCTTGCGCCGGTCATATAATCTTGTGGTCGCGATGTTCGCGTGTCCCAGCCACTCCTGAACTTTGGCAATGTCCGCCTCGTGGTCGAGCGCGTTTGTTGCGGCTGTGGCTCGGAGCGCGTGCGCCCCCAAGCGCTCAATGTCGCTCATGCGACTGGTCGACTTATCCACAAGCGTGATGCGGTGTGCGCGCATTTTTGGTATCATCAAGACGAGGTCTTCTCTCAATATTTTTATACCTTAATTTTTTGCGTATGCGGCGAATATCTTTCATTTTTTTAGCAGTGGTTGTGATTGCCGGCAGTTTTGTTTCTATGTGGCCGATGCCTGCGGCGGCGGCCCCTTCGGAACAGGAGCAGTTGGCGGCGCTCGTCTCGCAGGTTGAGACGCTCACGCGTCTCTTTGAAACGCTCAAGCGCAATTTCATAAAACCGGCTCGCGCGGCAGTCGCGTGCGCGGATGGGATTGATAATGATAATGATGGCGCGATTGATTATCCGTCAGATACCGGATGCTATGGCGCGGACGACCAGGACGAGGCGTACTACTCTACAACGGGGAGCACGAGTTCTTCATCGGGTTCTTATTCGTCCTGTAGTTCATCGCTGATTTCTTTGCTCGGTACCGGCTGTCATCAGATGTATACCGATGCGTCCGGCAACGCGATCTATTGCAACGGGGAAATGACCGTGTCCGCAAAATCAGGGGAGACGGCGACGACATCGGGTTGCTCTTCCGGCGGAAGTTCCTCAACCCCAACCACTACCTCTACGGGAGGCACGGCCTCATCAACCCCGACCACGACGACATCAACCGGCGGAACAACAACCACGACCGCGAGGGGTTCGGCAAATCTCACGGTGGCGGTTTCGGGCGCTGACGTAACGCTCACGTGGACTGACTTCTATCAGGGCGAGGATATATATCGCGTTGACCGCAGAATAGGCGCGGGCGAGTGGATACAGACCGGCACCATACCGTATCTTGCGGGAGGAAGCGGATCCTATAAAGACACAGGGGTGGGAACAGGCACCTACGACTACCGCGTACGTCCGTGTACGAATACGGCCGGGTGTTTCGGCGAGTCCAACACCACGCGGGCGACCGTCGGCGGCACATCCACCAGCACGACCGCACCGGCAACCGCAACGCCCCCGCCGGTCATCAGCGCTATCGCGGCAACCTACATCACGTCCTATTCGGCAAATATCACATGGACGACCGATATTCCCTCAAACGCAAAAGTTGAGTATGGCGTTGGCACGCCGTCTCAGACGAAATCAAATGTGACATTCAGCACGAATCACAATATATATTTGGACGGGCTCACCGCGTCAACCACCTATGCCTATAATGTCATTTCAGAAAACACCGATTACTATCGGACGACGTTTTCCGGGAAGACCTTCACAACATCTTCCGTCGGCGGAAGTACGAGCGTGGCGGTAGGATCGTGCGACAGCGCGCTGACAGCCCTCCTCGGCAGTGGCTGTCATCAGATGTATACCGATGCGTCCGGCAACGCGATCTATTGCAACGGCGACATGACGCAATCAGCGAAACGGGGAGACACCGTCGTCGCATCCGGCTGTAACTCAAGCGGCTCGGGATCAACAAACGCGAATGGGGTGTCCCATACATGGCGGTTCAAAAACGGCTCCACTCAGCACTCGCAGATTCTTTCGCGAACCGATGCCGAATATACAGCGTTCATCGTGGGGGTTGATAGCTCTGCGGCAGGCGGCTATTTCGGCGGGTGGAAACCAGGAGCAGGGACCGACGCGAATTGGCAAGAATTCGGCATTCCGATCGTAAGCCCGACCTCGACGGGCACAATCGGCACATGGCAGTGTTCGGACGGAATTGATAACGATAATGACGGCGCAACCGACTATCCACAGGACACCAGTTGCTATGGGAGGGATGATAATGACGAATGGTATCCTACGTCCGGCGGGCAGACCGCGTCCACCACGCTGTCGGGTATTCCCGCGGCGCCGACGGCATTGACCGCCGTGCAGTCATTTGCGGATGTCCTGCTCTCATGGCAAGACAACGCGACCAATGAAGATATGTACAAAATAGAGTGGCACAACGGGACGGAGTGGATCGTCATGGGGAGCACGGGAATTGTCTACGAGAGACGCGGCACATACACCGACCGCTCGCCTTCCCAACGGACGCACCAATATCGCGTGCGCGCGTGCAGCGCCGCAGGATGTTCTTTGGAATCCAACATTGCGCTCATTCTCGTCAGCGGGTCCGGCATTGGAACGACGACACCGATAACGGCTCCGGCGCTGTGGTCTCTTACGCCGTCATCCGGCTCCATCGGCGTCAAGGTTCTCATCTCCGGCTCCGGATTTACGCCGACCGGCAACCGTATCAATGTTGATACCGGCGTGATCATGGATGTCCCGTCTTTGGACAGCAAGACCCTTATTTTTGCCGTGCCGGAAGACCGCGTACCTTTGTGCGCGGTAACCGAACCGCGCTGTCTCTTGCCCGCGCCCTATAATCCGGTGAAGCCCGGGACATATTGGGTGTCGGTGACCAATGGCAATGGCGTGTCCGGCGGACTTTCATTCAGCGTGATTGAACGCGTTGTCGGCGCATTTGCGGTGGATTCCGCGGGTACATTCCCCAAAACGGGTGCTGTCGGCGTAGAGACCGGCACGCGCATCAAGGTGCGGTTCACGCGCGAGCTGGATCCCGCATCCACTGCAAAAGAATTCTTCCGTGTGACCAAGACCGCGGCGCCGGAGAGCTGGGTGCCGGGTTCGTTCAGTATATTCCCCGACGGATTTGAATTCGTGCCTTCAGGGGAATGGGAGCCGAGCATGAGCTATACGTTCACGGTGCTATCCTCATTGCGCGACCGCGCGGGCAACGCGCTTGCGGCGTCCTATAGCGCGTCATTTACCACCGCGGGATCCACGCGCGGGAGTAGTGCCATCATCGGGAAAGTTACTGACGCAAGCGGGGCCTCCGTAGCCGGAGCGTATATCTATGTCTTTGTTCCCCAAGGTGTGCCGATACCGTACGCGGCTGATGCCTCGCGTAGTTATCAAAACTATTTCTCCCGCAATGCCAAGACCGACGCCGACGGCGCATTCCAACTTTCGGTGCCGCCGGGCGCCTACATGGTGGAAGCGCATCCGCCGTATGACCGCAGTGATGCCCTGCGGGCCGCTCCCCGCGAGGTAACGATTACTGCGGGAGAAACGCGGACAGTAAATCTCACGCTCGGCAGTACGGTAAAAATCATTACCGGCACGGTGCTTTTTGCGGACGGCGCGCCCGTAACGGACGCCGAAGTGGGCGCGTATGCTTCCGAGTCGCGCCAATGGGCGAGTAGCACGACCGATGCCGCCGGAATATATGTGTTGAAAGTCGGCGCAGGGCAGTGGTTTGTGGGGATTCATCCGCGGGAATCCGGACGCGCCGCGTGGACGTGGAACGGCAAGCCCCAGGGAGCGACATTTGCGCGGGACGGAAAAGAGGAGACCGCAACGCGCAACTTTATCGTAGCCGCGAGCAACGCTGTGCTCGTGGTCTCCGCGACCGATGAGTCAGGGGCTCCTTTGGAAAACGTGGGCGTCATTGCCGATACGCACAGCGGATCATCGATCGTCTCTGGCGACATTGGCATACCACCGGAGTTTCGAATTACGGGTACGGACGGCACGGCGACGTTCGCGCTCGGCGTGCGCGCCTACTTTGTGCGCGGCTATGTGCCGCAGGATCGAGGGTATGTCAATGCTGCGGAACAGGAAGTATTGCTTGCGGGAGGAGCGCGCAAGGAGGTAAAACTTGTATTCAAAAAGAAGCAGGCCGCGACCCAGCTTACGATAAGCGGCACGACAAAAACCGAAGAAGGTATCGCGACCGACGCGTTCGTCTGGGCATGGAGCGAGCGCGGAGGATTCACCTCCACGCGCGCGGACGCGCAAGGCGCGTTCTCTTTCGGGGTTGAAGGCAACGCGCGATGGCACATAGGCGCGGGAAAGGAATACAAAGGATTTCCGTATAAATCGCCGGAGATCGTGGTAAACGTAAAGACAACGGCCGTTGTCGTAGAATTATTGCTGAACAAGCAGACCTTGGCGCCACTCCCGCCCTCCATTAGCGTAAGCGAGCCCGGGAGCCAGCAAGTGGTGGCGAAGTCGGCGGACGGCGCCCAGCTCACCCTGCCGCCTTCTGCCGTCTCTGCATCGGGAGATGTGAAGGTGGAGATCAATCCCACGGTGGAGGCGCCGACGCAGGCGGGGACCGATGTGGTCAGCACGGTGTATGACGTGACGATTCATGATGCGACGGGCAAGGAAGTGACGACGCTGACCAAAGAAGCAGAGATCGTCATTCCCTACGACGATACGGATCTCAAAAAACAGGGAGTGAGCGAAGACGCGCTCGTGCCGAGTTACTTTGATGAAAAGACGGGCGTGTGGGCGCGGCTGGACGAATGTACGATTGACAAAGAGCGCAATGTCGCGGTATGCCGCGTGGATCACCTGACGCGCTTTGCGATCACCGCGCGCGCAGACGCGACGCCGCCCGATGCGCCCGCGAGCGTTGCGGCAAAGCCGGCGGGGGTCGGACAGATCAGCATCACGTGGAAGAAGCCCGTCAAGGATTTTGACTACATCAAGGTGTATCGCTCGGCAAAGACAGGGGAGCTCGGCACGGTACGCGCGGCAAAGTTGCGTGCTTCCGCGTTCAGCGACGGCGAAGGGCTTGCGGACGGCGCTACCTATTACTACACCGTCCGCGCCGTGGACACGGCAGGCAATGAGTCGGAAAACACCGCGCAGGTGAGCGCCACAGCAAAAGGATCTTCTGGGGCGAAGTCGTCGGACAATGTCGCTACATCCGTCAGTGGGGGTATCATGCGCGCGTTGCGCCGCGGCATGCGGGGAGACGACGTGCGGCTTCTGCAGACCATCCTCGCGCAAGAAGGACTATTGGCGAGCGACAGCGCCACCGGATTCTTCGGCCCCGCAACCGAGGCGGCGGTGAAGAAATTCCAAGCGGCGGCAGGGCTTGAGCAAGTCGGCAGTGTCGGCCCCGCCACGCGCAAGAGAATCAACGCGCTGGCGCCATAAATTCAGAAAGCACGCAAAACGCGCTCCGATTGAATCGGAGCGCGTTTTTTGCTATGGTGTCAGGCGTAGTGTCCTTGTAGTTCAATGGATAGAATACAGCCCTCCGAAGGCTGGGATGGCAGTTCGAATCTGCCCAAGGGCATACGAAATCTATGCTATCCGCAACAGGCGTTTAAAAGGTATTCGCGGGGAGATTTTATCTAAATCACTGAATTATAAGTAGTTAGATGCAAGCAATGCATAGATTGATAGATTTTTGCATAGTTTCAGGGTATGCTTGCATAGTTTCTAATCCTATGATAAGATGACGATACTCTCCAAGGTATGGAAGAAAAATTATTAACCATTACGCAGGCAGCGGGATTTTTAGCCGTTTCGCTTGATACTTTGCGTCGCTGGGACAAGAGCGGTAAATTAGTCGCGATCAGAAAAGACGGGGGCACGCATCGGTATTACCGTGAAAATGACTTAGAAATTTTTGCCAGCGATTTGATGCGATTTGCCTCGGAGTGGATTCGGGACGGCATTGAGTTTCCGGGCGCATTCTACTGTTCTACCAGTTCTATTTTTAACGCGCGGCTGACGAAAATGGAGTACGCGCTGATGCAAAAGCCCGGATTTGAAAAATTATATTCTTTGATCACACTAATTGCCGGAGAAATCGGCGACAATTCGTTTGCTCATAATTTGGGTAAGTGGCCGGATACCGCGGGAATTTTCTTCGGCTATGATATTGCCAAAGGCATTATTGTGCTTGCTGATCGGGGGTTGGGTATTTTAGAAACATTGCGCCGCGTGCGTCCGGAACTTTCGAGCCATGTCGCGGCAGTGGAAGTGGCGTTTACGGAGTTTATTTCCGGCAGGGCGCCGGAAAAGCGGGGGAATGGGCTCAAGCTTGTTCGCGAGGTCGTCACGGAGCAATCGTTTGATCTTTTTTACACCAGTGGCGATGCCGAGGTGCGCATGCAAGGTAAAGACAAAGAGTTTCGTGTTACGCGCGGTGAGCGTATCGTGCGAGGGTGTTTGGCGAAAATAGGGTTTTAGCAGATAAAAATATATGAAATTACCATTGGAAAAGTTCGGCAAAACATTGATATCGCGGGAATTGGGCAGTGAAGCGTTCAAGGCGTTTCAGTCAACCTTGCGCGAGTTTTCTCAAGGTGAAGATCTGGAAATAGATTTTTCCGGCGTATTGACGCTATCGCCGTCATGGGCTGATGAGTTTTTGAGTCCTTTATTGAATCAGTTGGGCGAGCGTTTAATTCTCTTGCCGACCGACAATCTTTCGGTGCATGCGACGATTAGGATCCTCCAAGAGGCAAATAAGCGGGCGTTTAAGGCGAAGGCGTAGTATAAACGAGTATGCAGCCGCCTATTCCCAATTCGCCTTATCTTGAGCCGCGGCGCCATCGAAATGCTGATGAGCGCGGTTTAACCGATGAGGTCGGAGCGACACCGAACCCGACCATTGAAACTTTGAAGAAAATCGTAAAGGGGTTAAATGTAAGCGTTGATGATTTGATCAAATAAAAATATGGACCTCTCTCACTTGGACAAAAAATACTTTATAGACCCGCATATTTACAACTGCCCTTTTTGTAAAAGGAATAATGTCTCTTATTCATTGATTGATACTTTTTCTTTTCTTTTAGTAAAGGTATACGTGAATTATTAGGGTCGCATCACACGTTGGATCACAGACGCGACCAACAGGTGCTCAAAAGCATACGAAAAAATGAATGGAGACATCGAAAATTTTGATGAAGTTACGACGAAGGGAGGGGATTTGTATAAAAAATTCTCGCCGGTCCGATGTCCTTATTTCGGAGGCGACGTTTACTTCAACGCAAGTGGTTTAGAGCATCTGAAATTCAAACGTCCGCGCTATGCGCGCTCACGCCGTGATCAGTACATGCGCTTCAAGGTGCTTTTCCTTGTGCCGGAAGTTTTATGTTTGAGCCACACGGTGCAGGGAGTTTGGGAGACGAAACATTTTGAGCGCGTGAGGATCCATAGTCGTACCGATATCATACTCAAGCATGTTACCTATTATGAGTTCATTGCGGTCATACGGCGCGTAAGGATCAAGATCGTCATAAAACAGATTGAAGATGGGCAACGATTTTTTTTGGAGCATTATCCCTTTTGGGGGAGTCAATAAAGAGACGAGGCGGCGCAAATTGTACGGCGGAAATCCGGAAGAGGATTGACAAACAGAAAGCCCGCCAAATGGCGGGGGCTCTGTTGGTGTTTGGTTACAGCTTACCTTTAGCCGTGAGAGGGCGAACCCTCCAAACACCGCGTTAGGTATAGCATGGATGGTAAGATGACGCAATAGGTTGTCCACAGGCGGGCGGCCCGTTGCAGAAGGTCTGTAACAGACCTTTTTGTGCGGGGGCGGGATTGTGGTAGGATGACGGCGATGAGGCGGTATGCCGTTTGGATGGTACTTGCGGGTGCGGCGGCTTTTCTGCCGCTTGCGGTTTTTGGTGCGGGGAGTTTTAACCGCGATTTATATTACGGCATGCGGGGGGATGCGGATGTGGCGCGCTTGCAGGACTTTCTGCGCGGGCGCGGGTATTTTAACGCTCCGGAATCCACGGGGAACTTTTTCGGTCTTACGCGCGGCGCCGTACAGCAGCTTCAATCCGCATACAATATCTCTCCGGTGAGCGGCTATTTCGGGCCGCTTACGCGGGCTGTCGCGAACAAGCTGTCTGCCCTTACTCCTGCCGCAATTCCGCCCGCGGGCACGGCGTCCATCGTTTCACTCCTGCCCCCGGCGGGCGCGTCTCCTTACCGAGGCAAGATTGAGATGTCGAGTATCCGCGGCCGCGAGAGCACGGCTGATAAAGAACAGGTGACTTTGCGCAATACCAGCTCGGTGGAGACGATCAATGTAACGGGCTTCAGAATTGAGAACTCTGCCGGCGGGTCGGTGGACATCCCCAAAGCATTTGAATTGCCGGGCCTTGCGGGAACGGCCATGGACCCCATCCGTCTTCGGCCCGAGGATCAGGTCGTGATTACGTTCGGCACGCAGGAGCGGCGGATGAATTTCCGCGAGAATCTCTGCACTGGCTATTTTGACCAAACATCAAAATTTTCCCCGTCCCTGGCGCACCGATGTCCCCGGCCCGATGTCAAAGAATATCCGTCACTGTCTGACGCGTGCATCAAGCAATTGCAAAACGCGTCGAGCTGTAGGATTCCGAAATTGGAGATGTTTACCGACTCGGCGTGCGCGGATTTTGCCCAGGCGCATTTCAACTACGCCGGATGCGTGAAGGACTATCGGGAAAAAGCCAACTTCTACGGCACGCGGTGGCTGGTGTGGCTCCAGCGCGATGGCGATTTCTTTCGCAACACCATAGAGCGCGTAACCCTGAAAGACCAGGCCGGAAAAACGGTTGACGAGTTTGAGTATTAAACATGAAAGTGTCTTTTTACGGGGGGGCGCGGGAGGTAACGGGCGCGTGCTATCTCTTTGAAACAAGAAAAACAAAACTACTCATTGACTGCGGCCTGTTCCAGGGCTCGCATGAATTGAGCGATACTAATTTCGGGCCGTTCTCTTTCTCCGCGAAAGATATTGATGCGGTGCTGGTTACGCACGCGCACATCGATCACATCGGCAGGATCCCCAAGCTTGTACGCGAGGGATTCCGTGGGAGTATTTTCTCCACACCGGCCACGCGCGATCTGGCGCGCCTTTTACTCGAGGATGCTCTGCATCTTGCCGAACGAAATCGTGAGGCCCTCTATACAAAAGAAGATCTGGAGCAGGCGCTTTCATTGTGGCAGGATGTGCCGTATGGCACGCGCAGGACGGTCGGGGATGTTGATTTTGAACTGGCCAATGCGGGACACATCCTAGGGTCCAGCATGATCGTGCTGTATGCGGAAGGGAAAAAGATTCTTCATACCGGCGACTTGGGCAATGACCCGTCCGTACTCCTCCCGCCGCCCCAGCACTTCTCGGACATAGAGTATCTTTTTATTGAATCAACATACGGAAATATCGCGCACGAGGCCACGGAGGAGCGGACGCTGAAACTCGAGCGGGCTGTGGAAGACGTCGTCTCGCGCGGCGGCACGCTCATGATTCCCGCGTTTGCCGCTGAGCGCACGCAGGACATTTTGCACCTCCTCAATGAGATGCTTTTGTTCAAGCGGATTCCCGACGTGCCCGTATTTGTGGACTCGCCCCTGGCAATTCGCATCACCGAAGTATACGAGCAATATCCGGAAGCATACCGTCCCGAGATACGCGAGCTTTTCGGCAAGCACCGGCACCTGTTCCGTTCCAAAAAACTCCATTTTACCGAGACCGCCGAGCAATCCAAGGCGATCAACGAGGTCGCGGGACCCAAGATCATCATCGCGGGCTCCGGCATGCTCCAGGGCGGCAGGATACTACATCACCTCCGGCGATATCTTCCAGATGAACGCAGTATGCTGTTGGTCGTGGGTTTTCAGGCCGCGGGCTCGCTCGGCAGGCGCCTCATTGAGGGCGCCGATCGCGTCAGAATTCTGAATGAAGAGGTGCCGGTGCGGGCGGAACTGCGCAAGATCAACGGCTTTTCCGCGCACGCCGACTATCCCCAGCTCTTCAAATTTGCCGCGTCCAGTCGCGACACGCTCAAGCGCGTCTTTGCCATACAAGGTGAAGAAATGCAAGCGATATATCTTGTCCAGCACATCCGTGATCGTCTCGGCCTGGTCGCGGAGGCGCCTGAACAGGATGCCGTGGCTGTATTCTGACGGAGGTTTCTGGTACGATATAGTCATGTAATGCCTCATCTCATGCCTGAAGAAATAAAAAAAACGCCGCACATCCATCTCAAAGTAAAATTATGTATTTCAGGGGCCGCGGAGACCGGTCATTGCGCCCCCGACGCGCTTGAAAAAACCAAAGAACTTGGCCGCGAGATTGTGCGCCAGCATGCGGTGCTGGTTACCGGCGCTACGACGGGCGCGCCATACTGGGGAGCCATCGGCGCCAAGGAAGAAGGTGGATTTGTCATCGGGGTTTCGCCCGCGATGTCGGAAGTGGAGCATGTAAAAAAGTACGCATTGCCCCTTGATTATCATGACATCATCATTTATACGGGATTTGGGTACGCGGGGCGCAATCTCATGCTCACCCGCGCGGCGGATGCCGTGCTCATTACCTGTGGCCGCATGGGGACGCTGAACGAATTCACGATCGCGTTTGAGGACAACAAGCCCATCGGCGTGCTGACGGGCACCGGCGGGATGGCGGAAGAGATGAGAGAGATTTTGGAAGAAGCGCATCGGGGTATGGGGAGGGTAGTGTTTGACGCCGATCCAAAAGCGCTGGTGGAAAAAGTGATGGCGCTCGTCAAAAAAGACAAAATTGTCGAAATATAATGCGGGTATTTTTTGAGGCCGTGCTCATGCTGGCCGGCATGATTATCGGGGTGGGGATGTTCGCCATCCCTTTTTCTTTCGCGGCCGCGGGATTTTGGCTGGGTGCGGCCGAACTCGCCGTCCTGGCAATGGCGGTGCTGGCGCTTCATGTGTTGTATGGCGAGATCGTGCTGGCTACGCCGCAGTATCATCGTATGCCCGGCTATATCCGCACATATCTGGGCCGCGGGGCCGCGGGCGTCTCCTGGGCGTCCACGCTTGCCGGCACCATCGGCACGCTCCTTGCCTATATCATCGTAGGGTCGCTGTTTCTAGAAATACTCTTGAGCCGCGTGGCGCCGAATATATCTGCGGGAGGATTGGCGCTAGCCCTTGCAGTCGCCGTATGCGCGATCACGTTTTTCCCGTTCAGGAAAGAGGCGGCGATCAACGGACTGCTGACGATTTTTGAAATTGCCTTTATCGCGCTCTTGGCGCTGTATCTTCTGCCCGATGTCTCTCTGCCGCATCTATCCGGCATCTATCCCGAGCGCATGTGGGCGCCGTACGGCGTACTGCTGTTTGCGTTGACGGGTGCCTCCGTGATTCCGGACATGGCAACACTTCTGGGGCGTAATAAAAAAAAGGTGCGCACGGCCATTGTTGCCGGTTCGCTCATCCCGCCCGCGCTTTATTTTTTGTTCGCGTTTGGCGTGGTGGGCGTGTCAGGGCCCGCAACGAGCGAGGAAGCGATTGCAGGACTCGGGTCCATGCTTGGCCATCGCATCGTGCTCTGGGGGAGCGCGGCAGGACTCCTCGCCGTGCTTACCTCATACATCGCGCTGTCGGAAAATTTCCAGGCCCTGCTTGCCTTGGATATGGGGCTCCAGCGCCGTGCCGCATGGATCACCGCGTCTGTGATCCCCTATGCCGCGTATCTGGCGGGTTTCCAGAACTTTATCGCCATTATCAGCGTGGTCGGCGTGCTCGCCTTTGCCGTGGATGGCACGCTGTTCCTCATGATGGGAAGGAAAATCCGCAAAAAAGAAGGCACGGCATTGTCGTTGCGCGCCGTGGCCGGATACGTTGTCTTTGCGGCCATTGTCGTCGGCGTGCTCGCGGAACTGGCGCGCACATTGTAGAGTATCGCAAAAATATGGACCCCACGACTACCAAAGAGCCCTTTTGGGCCATGTCCTCCGATGAAGCACTGCGGCTTCTCGCGGCGACACCCGAAGGACTCACTCGGGATGAAGTGCGCAAGCGCCGGAGCATGTTCGGGGCGAATGCCATTCCGGAAAAAGATGGCGTCCGTGCGCCGGCGCTCTTGCTACGGCAGATTTCCAGTCCATTGATTCTTGTGCTCATCGCGGCGGGGTGCGCTACGACCGTCCTGGGAGAATGGGTGGAGACGGGCGTGATCTTTGCCGCAGTCATCGTCAACACCGCGCTTGGTTTTTATCAGGAATACAAAGCAGAATCCGCGCTGGCGCGGCTCCATGCATATATCCATATCCGTGCCCGTGTACGGCGCTACCACGGCGAAGAAGAGGTGCTCGCCGAGGACGTGGTGCCGGGCGACATTATCCGCGTGCGTCAGGGCGATCAGGTGCCGGCGGATGCGCGCGTCATCTTTGCGCAAAGTTTGGAGGCGGACGAGGCCGTACTTACGGGTGAATCCCTGCCTGCGGAAAAGCACAGCGAAGCGCTGTCCGTAGAAACCGGCGTTGCCGAGCGCACATCCATGCTCTATCGCGGCACGCTCATTACCGAGGGCGTGGGGGATGCGGTGGTGACCGCCACGGGCGCGGACACGGAATTCGGGCGCATTACGGGACTCATCGGCTCTGCCGAGCGCGCTCCCACACCGCTTGAAAGGGCTATTGCGCGTTTTGCCAGTCGCACCGGTCTTGCGCTCGTGGGACTCGTTACCATGCTTTTTGTCCTCGGTGTGTGGTTCGGCTACGGCATTTTGGAGACGTTTCTGATTGCCATCGCTGTCGCGGTATCCGCCGTGCCGGAAGGATTGCCCATAGCACTCACCGTTATTCTCGCGGTTGGCGTTGAGCGTCTCGCAAAACGCAAAGCCGTGGTGCGCCGCCTGCTCGCCGCCGAGACGCTTGGTTCAACCACGCTGATTCTCACGGACAAGACAGGCACGCTTACGTCTGCCCGCATGGAGCTCGCGGCCGTGGCGCCGTTCGCCGGAGCGGAAGGCGAGCGAGAACTCCTAGAAGCCGCAATCGCCAATACTGATGTGATTATTGAAAATCCCAATGACGCGACCGCGCAGTGGAAAATGTTTGGCCGCCCGATAGAGGTGGCACTCGTGCGGGGCGCGGCTATCCGCGGCGTATCGGTTGCGGATCGGCCCCTCCCCGTGGACCAGATGCCATTCAATTCGGTGCGCAAATTCTCCGTGACCATACATCCGCATGGCAATGGTTTTCGCACGGTCGTCTTTGGCGCGCCCGACGTGCTGGCCGCATTTACCGATATGAACGAAGCGGACCATGCGGCCGTAAAAAAAGAATGGGAGATCCGCGCCGCAGGGGGCGAGCGTGTGCTCGGCGCGGCATGCAAAGACACGGCCCGGCACCACGTCATCCATGCCAAGGACGCGCTCACGGGATTCCGATTTTTGGGTCTCTTGTCATTCCGCGATCCTCTGCGGCCGGGTGTCGCCGAAGCAATACGGCGGATAGGGGAAGCGGGCGTAAGAACTATTATGGTAACGGGCGATCATCGTGGCACGGCCGAGAGCGTCGCTCACGCGCTCGGACTCGCACAAGAAGGAAGTAGTGTGCTCACGGGCGACGACATGCGATACCTCAAGCCAGAAGAATGGCATGCTAGGTCCCATGAGGCGTCCGTGTACGCGCGCGTCACCCCGGAACAAAAATCTGAAATTGTCGCGTGGTATCAATCGCAGGGAGAAGTCGTGGCGCTCACCGGCGACGGCGTCAACGATGCGCCCGCGCTTGCGCGGGCGGATATCGGTATAGCGCTTGGGTCAGGAAGTGAAGTTGCCAAGAGCGCGGCCGATCTCGTGCTCCTGGATGATAGTTTTGAGACGATCGTCGCGGCGATTGAGGAGGGCCGCAAAATTTTGGACAATATCCGCAAAGTTATCGTCTACCTCCTGTCCGACACGCTCGACGAACTTTTGCTCATCGGCGGGGCGCTCATCATGGGATTACCCCTGCCGCTCTCCGCGCTCCAGATCCTTTTCGTGAACTTTTTCTCTGACAGTTTTCCGGCGTTGGCTCTGGCCTTTGAGCAGGGCGTGGACGGCCTCGGCAAAAGACCGCGTACGCTTGACCGCAATCTTTTTGACCGCACCATGCGCGTTATGATCGTCGTGATCGGCTTTTCCACATCAGCGCTCCTCTTTCTCTTTTACTATACCTTGCTCCGATGGGGCTTTGATCCCGCGCTGGTGCGGACCTTTATTTTCGCTTCATTCGCGACGTATACTCTATTCCTATCCTTCTCCGTGCGCAGTTTGGAGCGTAGTATTTTCACATATGATCCTTTTTCCAATCGTTTCCTGGTCGTCGGCGCGGGTATTGGCATCGTGCTTACCGCGTGGGCCGTCTACGTTCCCTTTGCCCAACACATCTTCGGCACCGTGCCACTCCCGCTCCCGTGGGTCTTCGGTGTCGTTGGCGTCGGCCTCCTCAACATCCTCGCGGTAGAAGCGGGGAAGTGGCTCTTGCAGGCACCCCCATCAAAGCGTCATGTTTGAAGTTCCACTTCAAACATTTCAAACGCAGCATTCTCTCCATATTCGCTGGTGGTACTGGTTCGAGGGCTCCACAAAACGTCATCTTTTTGCTATAATGGAGATATGGAAACCAGTATGCGTGTCGCGTCTCTCCCTGAGTTTTTCCGTCCGATCTTGTGGTCGTATGATATGAGACAGATTGATATATGGCGCGACAAGAAGACCATTATTGTCCAATCCCTGAATTACGGGGATCTGGAGCATTGGCAGTGGCTTGTCCGTACCTATGGCAGGGAAGAGATTAAAAAACTGCTGGCTGAGATTCCTATAACGGAGTTTCGTCCTCGCGTCCGGCGTCTCATCATGCTCATCTTTGGTATTGAGGTATTTTCTCATGCATCCCGAAGCACTCACTGAAAAAGGAAAAGAGATATTTCAGAAACTGCCGGCATTTCCGGAATATTATCTTGCAGGCGGCACCGCATTGGCGCTTCATCTTGGGCATCGGCAGTCGATTGATTTTGATCTTTTTTCTTCGGATCCGATACCACGTGATCTGCTTGCCATCGCGGAGCGGATATTCAATCCTGCCGCGATCGTGCCTTCCGTGAACAATGCCGACGAGCTCACGATATTTGCTGACGATGTGAAAGTAACCTTTCTGCGCTACCCGTTTCCCCTGCTCGCTGATCTCACGATGTATGAAGGCATGCGTATGCTTTCCGTGGCGGAGCTTGCCGCGACCAAGGCCTATACTATCGGTAGGCGCGGGACATTCAAGGACTATGTCGATCTTCACGCGATACTTTCCGGCGGTCACGCGTCTTTAGGAGCGATCATTGATCTCGCGAAACGGAAATACAGCGCAGAATTCAATGCGCGGCTGTTTCTCGAACAGTTGATTTATCTGGATGATATAGAAGACGCGGGCATCATCTTTTTGAATGATCCCGTCGGAAAAGCCGATATACGCTCGTTTTTCGAATCGCGCGTGCGCGATCTGCGCCTCTGATCATTGGCACCTCCTCTACGCGCAGTCGTCCTGGGCGTCGGTCTCCTCAACATCCTCGCGGTCGAGGCAGGCCAGCGCTTTATGCGATAAAACGCTCTGTTTGAAGTTCCACTTCAAACACTCCCAAAACTGCGTTTTTTACTCGTGAACAAAACTTGACTTTTTTAGGCATTTAGTTTATACTCTTTGCGAATCTCTCAAAGTAGATTTGGATTGATAAGAAAGGAGGGACGCAGTGTTCTTTCGAGATGTTGCCCGTTGCTTGTTTGTATGGAAGGTCTCGCAGGCAACTATGGAGGAGATTGCAACAGCCGATGCGATCGTGACCATGGCGCACGGCCTGCTCAAAAACGGAAAACCGAGCCGGGGAGATATGGTGTTCGCCGTTGTGATGCGCTATCTCCACGAGAGATTTCCGTGGAAACCACTTATCCCGCAGGAGCCAGTCGCTCTTGCGGCGCCGGACATTCCGTTTGCCGCCATAGCCAAACCTCCCAAAGGCAATGCCCTCGGCGGATCAAATATGGCATGGAATAGTCGCACAGTTGCGGGGTTTCAGGCCGGTGTCTGCCGGGAAAATGGGTGGAAGACCGTGGCACTTATTGCCGCGCCGTGGACCCAGCCACGGGCAAAATGGGAGCTGGAAAGGTACGGTTTGAAGGTTGTGGTTGTGCCCATGCCGCCCTTCAGCAAAAAACTCTACGGCGATGCCAATAGTATCTATTGGTATTGCCGAGGCGGTAGTATCCGCTACCTTTCAGTGGAGGGTACGCGGGGACGGCTCCACTATCTGTCGTATTGGTTTGTCCCCGATTGATGTATCTTTCGCGGAGAACGCAATGCCGCTCGGGTTCCACAAGGGATCGCGAGCGGCTTTTTATTCTAAGGACATCGCAAGGACGTAAAGATCATAATTTGGGGATGGACGGATACATTGGTTTGACAGAGAAGATGATACTCTGATAACCTTGTCGCAAGGTCACTTGTTTTTTTATCGCATAAATTTCCAAAGAAGATGGTACCAAAAGTTATTACCGCGTATGTGATGATTTCGCTTTTCCTTTCCGTGACTCCCATACTCGCTGCGCCTCCGGTTTTCGTTACGGCAACCGTGACGCCGTCGGGAAAAACGGTCGTGATTCCCGAGCGCGCGGCGGAAGTGGCGCCCAATGTTTTTGATCTTGGCGTAGCCGTCGATCTCGCAACCGGCGAGCAGGTGGAAGGACGTCTGATTGTCCATCGCCGCGCGACACAGGCGCAAGAGCGCGCCGTGTCTTCCGGAGCCAAGAATCAATGCTACGGTTTTATCGTCCGCAATACCAAATGGCGCGTGGTGGAGCCGTGGATGGTGAATCCCGCCAATACGCGCGGGCTCGGTAATATATTTGTTGCGGATACGCTTTCCGCGAGCATTGCGAAATGGGAAGACGCGGCTGACGGCATGGTAGACAATGGCTTAGGCGTGAACATTCTCGGCAACGGTACGGCGACATCGTCAGCGCTCATCGCGGATACCGTGGCTCCTGACGGACAGAACGAAGTGTATTTTGCCAATGTTGTGGATGCAAACGCCATTGCGGTCACCATTGTATGGTACAACCGCTTTACCAAAACGTTGGTGGAATGGGATCAGGTATATGATGATGTATCGTATGATTGGTCAGCGATCGGTGGGGCGGGAAAGATGGATTTTGACAACATCGCCACGCACGAGTTGGGACACGCCATCGGCCTTGCGGATCTCTATAATTCCTGCACAGAGGAGACGATGTACGGATACGCGGATTACGGCGAGATAAAGAAGCGGACGCTCAACGCGGGAGACATTGCCGGCGCGAATGCGCTATACTGAATACATGGCGTGTTGAAGAGCAAAGCCGCCCCTGCTGGTAGCAGGGGCGGCTTTCTTTACGGCTCGCCTGTGCGTATAATACATTTCATGCAGCAATGGTTCCCCAAAATCAATCAGGTCATCCTGATCATCGTCTTTGCTGATTTCATTCTTATCACGGCATTTGGGTTTCTGCCGCCGATCTTCGCCGTCTTTATCACCGAGCAGATACCGGGTGCCACGGTCGCAACCGTGGGGTTTGCGCTGACCGTGTATTGGATGACCAAGTCCGTACTCCAGCTTTTTGTCGCGCGCTTTATTGATCGCGCGCGCGGTGAGATCGACGACTTTTATTTCATGATCATGGGCGGGCTGATTTCCTCGGTCGTCATCACGCTCTATTATTTTGCCGCGGCCACATGGCATGTCTATGTGCTCGGCTTCATGCTTGGCCTCGGGGACGCCATGCTCGTGCCGCCCTTTTATGCGATCTTCACGCGTCATATTGATAAAGGCAAAGAAGGATTTGAGTGGGCCTTGTATTCCAGTTTTTCCCTAGGAGCGGGCTCGGCGCTTGGCGGCGCTTTGGGCGGCATCTTCGCAACGCTCGTAGGATTTCGCGCGATGTTCCCGCTTATCGGCATGCTCTCGTTTCTCGCGACCGTCATGATGCTGTTTCTCAAGCCATACATCGCGCCGAAAATCACCCCTGCTCCGGCGCGCATCTTTATTGACAAGAAAGGGACGTGACGTTCCGGTGCCGAAATTGCAAACCGTAGTTGTCGAACCATGGGACTGCCGATATTGCGATATTATGCTATGACTAATCGTGACATCGTCACCGTGCTTCGTGAGATGGCCGCACTCCTCGAGATGGAGGGCGTGGCGTTCAAACCCCGCGCGTATGAAAAAGCGGCCGCGGGCGTGGAAGCGTGGGACACCGTACTCGCGGACGCGTACAAGAGAGACGGCATCAAGGCGCTCAAGGGGATCCCGGCCGTTGGTCGCGGGATTGCCAGTCACATCGCCGAACTTTTGGAAAAGGGCAGGATCAAAGCATACGAAGATCTGCACAAAAAAGTTCCGGTCAATGTGACCGAACTCCTGCAAGTGGAGGGCGTGGGGCCGAAGATGCTCCGCACGCTGTGGGAAAAATTGCGCGTGTGCACGCTTGCGGACCTGGAAATGGCAGCACAGACGGGGAAGATAGGCGTCTTGCCGCGGTTCGGGGAAAAATCAGAACAGCGCATCCTCAAGAGCATAGAATTTTTACGCGCGTCAGGCGGGCGGCGCACGCTCGGCTCGGTTCTGCCTGAAGTTCTGGTATTGGAAGTAGACATCCGCGCGTTCCCCGAAGTCAGTGCGGTGGTTGCCGCGGGCTCAATTCGCCGCCGGAAAGAAACGGTGGGCGATATTGATATACTCGTGGCATCGGCGAAGCCGAAAAGAGTGACGGAGCGTTTTCTAGCCCTTCCGCAGATCGCTCATGTATACGGAAGCGGGGACACGAAGACAAACGTGCGTCTGAAAAACGGACTTGATTGCGATCTGCGCGTGGTGCCTCCCATATCATGGGGCGCCGCGTTCCAATACTTTACGGGCTCCAAAGACCATAATGTGGCATTGCGCGAGGTTGCGATAAAGAAAGGATACAAGCTCAACGAATACGGTCTTTTCAAGGATCAAAAGATGATTGTCGGCAAAACCGAAAAGGAGATCTACAAAGCGCTGGGTCTTCCATATATTGAACCGGAATTGAGAGAAGACACGGGAGAAATCGAGGCGGCGCGAAAAAATCATCTGCCCGCGCTCGTGGAATATAGCGATCTGAAAGGGGATCTGCAGGTGCAGACCGATTGGACAGACGGCGAAGACAGCATTGAAAAAATGGCAGAGGCGGCCATGGCCGCTGGACTGGAGTATATCGCCATCACCGATCACACCAAGTCGCTCGCCATGACCGGCGGGGCGGACGAAAAGAAACTTCTGCGGCAGATGGGAGAAATAGACAAGCTGAATAAAAAGTTTAAGGGGAAGAAATTCAAAATACTGAAAGGCGCGGAAGTGAACATCGGCAAGGACGGCTCGCTCGACATAGATGATCGCGTGCTGGCGCAGTTGGACGTTGCCGGAGCCGCCGTGCACAGCCATTTTAACCTGACGCGTGCCGCGCAGACTGCCCGCGTCATCCGCGCCATGGAAAATCCCCACATTGACATCATCTTCCATCTCACGGGCCGCATCATCGGCAAGCGTCCGGCAATAGACCTTGATATTGGCGCCGTGATTGCCGCGGCCAAGCGCACAGGTACGGTGCTGGAAGTGAATGCCTATCCCGATCGCCTGGACATCAAGGACGAGCATGTGCGTAAGGCCGTAGCATCGGGCGTAAAACTTTCAATTGATTCTGATGCGCACGCGATAGCGCACTTCAAGCTGTTGGAATACGGCATTGCCACCGCCCGCCGCGGCTGGGCGGAGAAAAAAGATATCATCAACGCGTGGCCTGTGGAAAAAATGCTAAAGATGTTGAAATAAGATGCCCGTACTGCGTTCTGCTGGATTTGTGGTTTTTCGCGACACGCCAGAAGGGAGGCGGTATCTCCTGCTCCGCGCTTCGCGCAAAGAATCCTTGGTCGCCGCGGGAAAGACGGTCAAAGAGTTCTGGGACTTTCCGAAAGGGGAGTTGGAAAAAGGCGAGACGGGGATAGATGCGGCACGGCGCGAGACCCGGGAAGAGGCGGGGATCGGCTACCTGGAGGTTATAGAGGGCTTTAAAGCAACGGCGCGTTATTTCAGCCAGAAGGACGGAAAGCCAGCGCTGAAGTTCGTGGCAATGTTTCTGGGGCGCGCGGGAGATCTGGACCTCACGCTCTCATGGGAACACGATCGCTATGAGTGGCTGGCATACGGCGTTGCGCGCGAGCGCATTACCCTGCCGCAGATGAAAGAAGTGCTGGAGAAAGCAGGGAGATTTTTGGAAGAACAAAACAGCATATAGTAAACAAGTCCTTCCGATCGGAAGGACTTGTTTACTTCGCCATTTCGGCGATTTTTTTGAATATTGCCGGATGTTTTTGCGCGACCTCGGAGAGGATCTTGCGGTCAAGCGCCACGGCCTTTTTCTTGAGGCCAGAGATGAGCATGTTGTAGGATAGGCCGTGCATGCGGGCGGCGGCATTGATGCGCACGGCCCACAGCGCCCGGAAGTCCTGCTTCTTGTGCCGGCGTCCGACATACGCATGGGTCCATGCGTGCATCAGCGCCTCGCGCGCGGCGCGTTCTTTGGACTTCCTGCCCCACTTGAAGCCCTTGGCATATTTCAGTATTTTTTCCCGGCGTTTGTGGGCGATCACGCCGCGTTTTACTCGTGTCATGGTGTTCGGCTATATCGTTTTATATTCCGTTGCATGGTCTTGGAAAATCCGACCAACAGCGTCTGCTTGCGCAGTTGGCTCCGGCGCGATTTTTTCGCGTTGAAATGATCCTGGCCCGCGCGGCGGCGCAGGAGTTTGCCGGTGCCGGTGATCTTTATTCGTTTCAGGACTGCTTTACGCATTGTGTATCGTTATTTCTTTACGGCTACGGCTATAAATCCTTGGGGGAACCGCTTGGGCGGCGCCTCCAGTTTGAATTCTATCGGAATCATTTGTAAAAACTCGTTGAACTTTTGCAGAGCGAGTATGCCGTGGGCTTTCTCGCGTCCGCGCAGGCGCATATCTACGCGCACCTTGTCGCCGCCTTCCAAAAATTTCACCACCTGCTTGGCGCGCATCTCCAAATCATGGCGCCCGGTGGTGAATCCGATGCGGATACCCTTGAGCTCCACATCGTGCTGTTTTTTCCCGTGCTCTCGCTGGAACTTCTCGTTCGCGTACTTGAACTTGCCGAACTCGGTGATCTTGCAGACCGGCGGCACAGCGCTTCCGGAAATCTCGATCAGATCGAGTCCTTGTTCCTTGGCAATACGGAGCGCCTCTACGGTCTCGAGCACGCCGAGGTTTTCCCCGTCAGGCCCGATCACGCGCACGGGTGTGGCGCGAATCCATTGGTTGATGCGGTATCGTCGTTGGATAGGTTTTGCGGTTTAACTATATAAATATTTCGGGGTGGAGGTGGGGAGAATTGAACTCCCGTCCGAATCCTGTCCCAAAAGAAGCTGATACAGACATACTCTACCTTGCGGTAAAGGGGTTGTGCCCGATGGTGTCGCCGCCGCTATCGGGCATCAGGGTGGCCAAGCTCGATGTATGACACCGAGGGTCTCTCGCACGAGCATTGAGAGGTCGATGGCATGCACGTAATTTACGCGTATGCTGGAGCAAGCGTCCTGCCGCTGAAAACAGCAGCAAGGGCGTCAGATGCTTTCACTACGTTTGCACGTATTGGTTGCAAGGAAGTTATAACGAAGTACCCTGCGCCTCCGGCCTGACTTCTTTTGTTCAAGAACCCGTCGAAACCCGTCACCCCCGATGCAATGCTCGGGCGATCTCGCGCGCGGCCTCGCGTTTTTTGATGGTCTCGCGCTTGTCGCCGGTCTTTTTGTGCCGCGCCAAGCCGAGAGACAGCTTCAAGAGACCGCGCTTACTATACACTTTCAGGGGCACGATGGTCAAGCCCTTTTGGGCGGTAGCGCCCACCAATTCCTTGATCTCATGTCCGTGCAGGAGGAGCCGCCGCGAGCGGGTGGGGTCATAGGTATCGGGCGTGTTTTTCTGCTGGTGGGGAGGGATGGCGGCGTTCAAAAGCCATGCATCGCCCCCGCGAATCACGGCAAAAGACCCTGCTAGCGCCATGCGTCCGGCTTTCACCGATTTCACCTCAAACCCGAGCAATACCATACCCGCCTCGTATGTTTGGAGGATTTCATAGTCAAAGGTGGCGCGGCGGTTGACAGAGAGGTCATTCATCAGCCGTTATCATAGCCGTATATTTTGATTTTGTCGCGGGGTATCGCGGAGGTTTCACTTTTTAAGTAAATTTGATACAGTGTTTGCATGATTCGTTCGGAGATTTTGAGGATCATAGCAGAGTTTATACATGAAAAGTTTCCAACAGATAAACCGTTGGATTTTTCGGTTGCTCCTCCAGAAAATCCTGAACATGGGGACTATGCAAGTAATGCGGCTCTGATTCTCGGTAAACGGCTAAGAAAGAATCCTATAGAAATAGGTGTGCAACTTAGCGATACCCTTAGCGTAAGCGGCTTTTCCGATACGACCGTTGCGACTCCGGGATTTGTGAATATTCATGTTCCGGCTCATAGACTGCATGACGGCTTGAAAACCATTCTTTCCGAAAAGGAGAAATTCGCCTCTTTGGATTTTGGGAAAGGAAAAAAGGCGAGAGTGGAATATATATCGGCAAATCCCACAGGGCCGATACACATTGGCAACGCGCGCGGCGGGCCCATCGGCGAGGTGATTGCCCGTGTGCTTGAAAAGTCAGGATACAAAGTCCTGCGCGAGTATTATCACAACGACGCGGGAACCCAGGTGGAGAAAATGGGCGCCACGCTGCGGTACTGGTATCACAAGCAACTCGGCGAAGAAGGGGAGTTTCCGGAAGGCGGATACCAGGGCGAATACTTGCGCGAAGTCGCGGATGCGGCATTGCGTATAGAGGGACGCTCGCTGGATCTCACGCGGCTTACCGCATTCGGGCTCGATTACATCTATAATGAGAATATGGAAGTGGCGCGGCGGCTCGGCATCGCATTTGACCATGTGGTGAAAGAGAGCGCACTGCTCGCCTCCGGCCAGACCCTAGAGGCAGTCGAGGAATTGAAACGCGAGGGCATGGTAAAAGAGCGCGAAGGCGCCCAATGGTTTGCGCCTGCGGATGAGTTTTTGGAAGACCGCGAGTCGGTCGTGGTGCGCTCCACCGGCCAGCCCACGTATTTTGCGTCCGACATCGCGTACCACAAACAGAAATTCACGTCCGGCTATGATCTCGTGGTGAATGTATTCGGGAGCAACCATCACGGGCATGTACCGAAACTGCGGGCGCTGACCCAGATCTACGGGTTTGACGCCGCGCGTTTCCGCGTACTGCTCTACCAGTATGTCCGCGTGAAACGCGGGGCGGAAGTCGCAAAAATGTCCAAGCGCGCGGGGACGTATGTTACGGCCAAAGAAGTGCTCGACGAAGTGGAGTCGGACAGCTTCAACTTTTTTCTGCTCATGCAGGCGCCCTCAACACACATGGATTTTGACGTGGAACTCGCGCGCGAGCAGTCGCAGAAAAACCCGGTGTACTACGCGCAGTACGCGCATGCCCGCACCGCGAGCATCCTGCGCAACGGTGCGGCATATCTCCACGAGGGCGACTTGTCTCTGCTCAAAGAAAAGGAGGAACTGGATCTTATCAAAAAGATGCTACATCTGCCGGAGGTCGTGGAAGACACTGCGGCTGATTTTCACGTCCAGCGCGTGCCGCACTACGCGCTCGACCTTGCGCGCGCGTTCCATCACTTCTATGAAAAGCATCGCGTCATCACCGACGACGCGAATCTCACCACTGCCCGCCTCTCGCTTGTCCGCGCAACACAGATCACGCTCAAAAACACCCTCGCCCTCATGTCCATTGCCGCTCCTGAAAAAATGTAACGGCAACGGTGGCGCTATACAAATCACGATAAACAAACCCTTCCGATCGGAAGGGTTTGTTTATCGGCTCATCAAGGGCGTTTCTATTTGATTTTCAAGAGTAAAAATGTACTATATATGATATGTCCGAAGAGGAAAAAAAGAAGACCATCGCCGAGCGGGAGGAGGGTGTGCTGGCGCTGTGGGAGAGAAAAGATATTTTCCGCACATCAGTGGAGAAGAATAAAAAAGGGAAACCCTTTGTCTTTTACGAGGGCCCGCCGACGGCAAACGGCTTGCCCGGCCTTCATCATGTGGAAGGTCGCGCGTTCAAAGACATCATCCCGCGCTACAAGACCATGCGGGGATTTTATGTCGCGCGAAAAGCAGGGTGGGACACGCACGGGCTTCCGGTGGAGATACAGGTGGAGAAAAAACTGGGATTCAAAAATAAGCAGGATATAGAAAACTTTGGCATTGCAGAGTTTAACGCCGAGGCAAAAAAATCCGTCTGGGAATATAAAGAGCAGTGGGAGCGTCTGACCAAGCGCATGGGATTTTGGATTGATCTCAAAAACCCCTACATCACCTACGAGACCGCGTATATAGAGTCGCTGTGGTGGATCATCAAAGAATTCTGGAAAAAGGGATATCTGGAACAGGACTACAAAGTCATGCCCTGGTGCACCCGGTGCGCCACGGGTTTGTCATCCCATGAATTGGCGCAGGGATATAAAAAAACAGCCGACCGGTCGGTGTATGTGAAGTTTAAGTTAGAGCCGAATCAAAAGATCGACAATTTTACCACAGACGACAAAACATACATCCTCGCGTGGACAACGACACCATGGACATTGCCTGGGAATGTGGGGTTGGCGATAGGGAAGGAGATAGAATATCAGATTATAAAGATAGAGGAAGAATTTATTTTAGCGTCAAAAGATGTCCAATCACATCTTCCTTGGGACACAGAGAATGTTAGATTTCTCAATGAAAGAATCAATAACCAAAATCTGATGGGGCTCGTCTATAAACCGCTTTTTGACGTGCCGGAACTGAAAAAGCACGACACGGCTTACAGAATATATGCTGCCGACTTCGTTTCTGCGGAAGAAGGAACGGGTGTAGTGCATACCGCCGTGATGTATGGCGAGGATGACTATAAGCTTGGTAAAAAAGTCGGGCTTCCTACTTTCCATACCGTGGATGAAAACGGAAAGTTTATCTCAACGCTGAAAGACGGACTTGCGGGATTGTATGTAAAAAGCAAAGAAACCGAGGATAAGATCATTCAGCTATTGAAGGACAAAAATCTTCTTTTTGCCGAGGAGCAGTACACGCACGACTATCCGTTCTGCTGGCGGTGCGGTACGCCCTTGCTCTACTATGCTCGCCACGGATGGTGGGTGCGTACCACGGCGGTCAAAAAAGACCTTCTCGCAAACAATGAAAAAATCAACTGGGTGCCGGAGCATTTGAAAAAAGGGCGATTCGGCGAGTTTCTCAAAGATGTGCGCGACTGGGCGTTTTCGCGCGAGCGGTATTGGGGCACACCTTTGCCGATCTGGAAGTGCAACACATGCACGCATACCGAAGTCATCGGCTCTTGCGATGAATTGAAAAAACGGGCAGGCACATTACCGCGCGATGAGAAAGGAGAAACAAACCTGCATCGCCCGTATGTGGACGACATCACGTTTGCGTGCGTGGCGAAACAGTGTGGCGGCGCGATGCGCCGCGTGCCTGAAGTCGCGGACGTATGGTTTGATTCGGGCGCCATGCCGTTTGCGCAGGCGCACTATCCGTTTGAGAAAGACAAAAAACTCTCGTTCCCCGCCGATTATATTTCCGAGGGCGTGGACCAGACGCGCGGATGGTTTTATACCCTGCTCGTCATCGCAACGTTTCTGGGCAAAGGCAATCCCTATCGCAATGTTGTATCCGTAGGCATTCTGCTTGACAAAAACGGACAGAAAATGTCCAAGTCAAAAGGCAATGTCGTAGACCCGTGGGAAGTGATACCGAAATACGGCGTTGATGCCCTGCGCTGGTACATGTACACGATCAATCAGCCGGGGGATGAGAAGCGGTTTGACGAGCGCGACCTGATGAACAAATATCGCGGGTTCATCCAGACGTTTTGGAACTCGTTTGTCCTATTTGACACCTATGTAGAGCGGGTAAAGATCGCTCTGCCGCCTGAAAAAACACTCACCATACTTGATCGGTGGGTTCTTGCGCGCGTTAACCTCCTGATTGCCGAAGTCACTGATGCGTTGGAGCGCTACGACATCACCACAGCAGGACGCGCGATTGAGGAGTTTGTGGTCACGGATTTTTCCCAGTGGTATCTGCGCCGCTCGCGCCGCCGTTTTCAGCATCCGACAAGTAAAAAAGAATTTGATACTGCGGCGTCGGTTACGGCGCATGTGCTCCTGCGTCTCGCAACGCTGTCTGCGCCATTCGTGCCGTTTCTCTCGGAATCGGTGTATCAGGGACTGAAAAAGAAAGGAAAAATGAAAGAGGGGAGTGTGCATCTGTTGTCGTGGCCATTGGCGAAAAAAACGGGGAAGCAAGAAAAATATCTGATGGAAAACATGGCGCGCGTGCGCACATCCGTATCCGATGTTTTGAAACTGCGCACCGAAGCGGGACTCAAGCTCCGCCAGCCCATTGCTTCTGCGCCGATGAAAAAAGATTTTGGCAAAGACCTCGAGCAGGTCTTTCTGGAAGAAGTAAATGCCAAAAAGGTAGGCGCATTCGATGCAACCATCACGCCGGAATTGAAAGAAGAGGGCATGGCGCGCGAAATCATCCGTGCTATCCAGGACATGCGCCGCGAAGCCGGATTGACGCCGAAAGATGTGATTCGTTGCACGGTGTCGGGTGACGCGCATCTTCTTGCAGTGGTGGAAAAATGGGAATCATTCATCAAAAAAGAAACAAAAAGCAAGGAAATGAAAATCGGGGACATGACAAAACCAAAAGTGATTCGGGATATCGCGTTTGATGGGAGTATCCTCACCGTGAGCATCGGATAGCATGTACAGCACCGAGGGAATCGTGTTGAAAAAATTGGATATCGGGGAGGCGGACACGCTCTACGGCATCTATACCCGCGACTACGGAAAAATACGGGCGCTGGCGCATGGCATCCGCAAGGAGGAAGCAAAATTGCGCGGGCATCTGGAAGTGCTGTCGCTGTCCGGCATCGGGTTTGTGGTTGGTCGCGCCGGGGAAAAACTAATTGCGGCAAACTTGATGCGTTTCTGGCCGCAGGTGCGCTCGCGCGAGCATACCGTGCGTTTGGCCACGGAAATTGCGCGTGATGTGGACACGCAGTGTTTTCCGGGTGAGAAGGATGAGTCGGTGTGGGAATTGCTTCTCGCAACGTTTGCCGCCCTCGACCGCGATGACTTTTCCGATGACGAAGCGCAGTCATTTCTCACGGATTTCCGCGGCCGCTTGCGGGAACATCTCGGGTATGGCGCGTCCGAGGAAGAGGAGATAGTATAAAAGGAATGGGAAAACTGGAAGAACTTGAAGAATCGCTTTACGGCAGAGAAGACCGGGCGCCTGCCGGCAGAGGCAGGAAGCAGATGTCCTTTCCCGCTTCCGGGCGTATGCTGCGCACCTCGTGGAATACGGAAAAGCCGCGGGCGGGCGTACCCTTCACGATGCCTATTTCAAAAGTAACGGCGATGGTGATGCTCGCGGGCGCGCTGTTTATCGTCGGCGCCGGCGTGTTCGCTTTTGTATATCTAGGTAGTGAGCGGCGGGAGGCGAAAATTGAAATCGGCGGACGGGACCGCGTGGAAGGCGGAGAGTTGGTAACCATCCCCATAATCTTTCGTAACGTGTCAGGAGATGCGCTGGAGGAAAGCGATCTCGTGGTCACGTTTCCCCAGGAGTCGTTTCTTCAGGACGGAGCGGGACAGCTTACCCGTGTGACCGGCCGCGTGGTACGGCGCATTGGCACGCTAGCGGCCGGAGAGGAGCGGCAGGAGCAGTTCACGATGCAATTCTTTGGACGCGAAGAGGATGAAAAAAGCATCAAGGCGTCTTTAGTGTATCGCCCCGTTGGCCTGCGGGCGCGTTTTTCTTCCGAAGCGGAAAAGACGGTAACAATCGCACGAGTGCCGCTGGCGATCTCTTGGGATATCCCCGAGACCATAGCGCCTGGGCAGGAGGTCCCGATTACGATTCGATTCAACTCCCAGGCCCGCGCCACATTTGAGGATCTCTGGCTTTTGCTTGAATATCCGTCCGGATTTACCTTCATTGAAGCTACACCCACGGTGAGCAACGCGGACGATCGGCAACCGTCTGCGGATGCGCGATGGTCCGTAGGCACACTCATGCCCGGCGAGGAGAAAAAGATTTCTCTGAAAGCGACGTTTGGCGCGGTCGGCGGAGACGTGCAGTCGTTGCGCGCGGGCCTGGGCACGTTCAACGAGCTTACCAAAGAATGGAAAGTATGGCAGGAGTCCACGCGCGAAGTGCGGCTCTCGTCATCACCCTTTTTCCTGGAAGGGGCGATCGGCGGTCAGCGCGAGGGGGTCGTAAAACCAGGCGACTTTGTTTCCATGACCGTACAATACCGCAATCGTTCTACAGTCGCGGTGAAAAATATTTCTGTTCGGCTGGCGCTCGAAGCGGAAGTCCTGGATGTCTCATCGCTGACCATCGGCGACGGCGGCGTGTTTGATTTTGCGACGAAAAATATCGTGTGGGGACCGGGCGGCACCCAGGCCCTGCGCGAAGTCGCTCCCGGCCAGGAAGGAACACTGCATCTGCAAGCGCGCGTGCGTCCTCGGCCCGTGGTCTCGACGAGCGCCGATAAAAACCTTACCATCCGTATGCGCACCCGCATTGAGACGCCGAGCATTCCGGACGAACTGAAAGGATCTGCCTTAAGTCCGGAAGACAGCGTGACGTTCAAAGTGGCCACGGTGGTGCTCATCGCCGGACGCAGTGTGTTTCGCACCTCGCCCATTTCCAATACAGGCCCTCTGCCACCCAAGGTAGGGGAGAAGACGACATATACGATCGTTTGGGAAGTGCGCAACTTCACCAACGACGTGGAAGGAGGGGAAATGACCGCCTCTCTGCCGCCGAATGTCCGGTGGGAAAATGCCGTATCGCCGAGCGGCACGGACATGCGGTTTGATACGGCGTCCGGAGAAGTGCGCTGGCGCATGGGCAGGATAGCGGCGGGCACGGGCGTGCTGACGCCTGCCCGGGTTGCCGCGTTCCAAGTGTCCATTATCCCGTCCCAACTTGATCTCGGCAGATCTCCGGCTCTTACGGGCGATACGCACTTCACGGGCCGCGATATGTTTGCGGGTGAGGACGTGCGATTGGATATGCAGGGTTTGAATACGCAAATGCCAGAAGACCCTTTGGTAAAAGGAGAGGAGTGGACGGTCAAACAATAACCTTACGCTATGACGGATAATCAGCACATTATGGAAAAAGTAGTTGCTCTCGCCAAGAGGCGCGGCTTTATCTTTCCGGGCTCGGAAATATATGGCGGCTTGAGCGGCACTTGGGACTACGGCCCGCTCGGCACGCTGATGAAACAGCATCTCAAGCAGGAATTCTGGAAAGCACATACCCACGAACGCGATGACATCGTGGGATTGGATGCTGCGATTTTCATGCATCCGAAAGTATGGGAGGCATCGGGGCACACGGAAGCGTTCAGCGATCCTTTGGTGGAATGTAAAATATGCCATCAGCGTTTCCGCGCCGATCACCCCGAGGAATTGAAAGCCCACGAGGACATGCACGCCGGAAAAAAAGAAAAAACCGAATGGACCGACCCCAAGACATTCAATCTTCTCGTTGCGGCAGAACTCGGTTCCGTGGAAGGCGAGAAAATGAAAGTGTATCTGCGCGGCGAGATCACGCAAGGCGTGCACGTCAATTTCAAAAACGTGCTTGATTCCACGCGCGTGAAAATCCCGTTTGGCGTGGTACAGATCGGCAAGGCGTTTCGCAACGAAATCACGCCGGGAAACTTCCTCTTCCGCATGCGCGAGTTTGAACAGATGGAACTGCAGTATTTTGTGCCACCGGATCAGGCGGAATCCATGCAGTGGTTTGAATACTGGAAAAACGAACGGATGCAGTGGTACATGTCTCTCGGCATGCGGCCTGAAAAATTGCGCTTTCGCGAGCACGAGCCGGACGAGCGCGCGCACTATGCGCGTGCCGCATGGGACATTGAGTACGACACGCCGTTTGGCGGCTGGAAAGAGATGCTGGGTATTCATCACCGCGGCGACTGGGATTTGAAACGCCACAGCCAATTCTCCGGCGCCGACCTCTCATATTTTGATGAGGCATCCAAAACGCGCTATACGCCTTGGGTGATTGAGACATCCGGCGGCGTTGACCGCGCGCTTCTCTTTTTCTTGCTCGATGCATACCGCGAGGAAGGCGAGCGCGTCATCCTGAAACTACATCCCAAACTTGCGCCCTACAAAGCCGCGGTGTTTCCCCTGCTTGCGAATAAACCGCATCTGGTGGAAAAAGCACGGCAGATTTTCAAGGATTTGAAGTCAAAAGATATGAACATCGCGTGGGACGATCGCGGCAACATCGGCAAGCGGTATTATAGCCAAGACGAAATCGGCACTCCGTGGTGCATCACGATTGATTTCCAGACGCTGGAAGACGACACCGTGACCGTCCGCGACCGCGACACCGCAAAACAGGAACGGATCGTCGTTTTAGATCTATCGCAATTCTTGGAGGAGAAGATGCGTTAAGTTAGTAAAAGTCCCAGCGGGATGCGCTGGGACAGGATGAGGTTTACTCTTTTGGAGGAGGAGGTTCTTGATAGCAGAGCTTGCACTTTTCACAATAGTACCCTGCCACATATTGGAAGGGAGCGGGGCTACGGCTTCCCGCTCTCCACTCCCGGCTGCTATGGATGTCTTGATGCGTTTCTACGTTCTCCACGACATTCCCATCGCAAACCCAGCATCTTCCTACGTGGTATTTTGCAAAATATAAAGAGAGGTGATATGATATTGCCATGAAGCGCATTATCCAATTTCATATTTCACTATGCCTACCATCACCATACCCAAAAAGTTAGCGCGACAGGATGATTTCATTATTGTCTCGCGCAAGGAGTATGAAGCGCTCACCGAATTGCGCAAAACCGCGGAGTTTGTACCCACTGCGGCGCAACGCAAGGCCTTGGCAAGAGCCGAACGGAATCTGAAAACAGGAAAAACGCTCTCGTACCATGAACTCGTCCGAAAACTGGGATTTGCAAATTGACCCCGATGTTTTCAAGACGCTCCGGAAAATCCCGCGGTATGACGCCGAAGCGCTTCTTGCGGTGGTGAGATTGTTGCCCGCCGATCCTTATTTCGGCGATATTCAGAAAATGAAAGGCGAGGAAAACACATGGCGGCGCCGAGTAGGCGCTTATCGTATTTTTTACAAGATCAAAGTCGCAGAAAAAGTATTGTTGGTTTTCCGCGTGGAGCGTAGAACATCTAAAATGTATTGATAAACTATGTTCAAAAAAACGACACTGGAAAATGGATTGCGGATTATCACCGCTCCCATGCAGGGGACCAATACCGTAACGGTTTTGGTGCTGTGCGGCACAGGGTCTGACTATGAGGCGCGCGAGATCTGCGGCATTTCCCATTTTCTGGAGCACATGTTTTTCAAAGGCACGGGCAAGCGTCCCACGCCCGAATCCATCAAGCATGAATTGGACGGCATGGGATCAATTTCCAATGCGTTTACCAGCCACGAACTCACGGGTTATCATGTGAAAGCTGCCAAGACATATCTGAACCAGTCATTAGATCTTTTGGCGGATATTTACAAAAATCCCCTTTTACAGACGGACGAGATTGAGCGCGAGCGGCAGGTCATTGTGGAGGAAATGCACAAAGATCGGGACACGCCCACGCTCTATATCTGGTGGGTTTGGGAACATCTTTTATACGGCGATCAGCCGGCAGGGTGGGATGTGATCGGCGAAGAAAAGATCATTCGCGCGCTCACGCGCCAAGAATTTGCCGACTATTTCACCCATCAGTATGTCGCGAGCAATACGGCGGTGGTGGTGGCGGGGAATTTTGACGAGCGCGAGACCATAGAGACCGTCACCACGCTCTTTTCGGGAATCCGTGAGGCCGCGCCCGTGCGCGCAAAGCCAGCGGTTATTGAAGCGCAGACGGTACCCGCGCTTCATCTGGAGTATAAAGAAACCGATCAGACGCATATTGCGCTTGGCTTTCGCGGGTTTGCGGCAGACCACCCGCGCCGGTACACCGCCGAAGTGCTTGCCGCCATCCTCGGCGGGTCATGGAGTGCCCGCATGTGGGACCGTATCCGCGAAAAACTTGGGCTTGCGTATACGGTCTTCTCGGCGCACGAATCATATTCCAACAGAGGATTTCTTATGACATACGCGGGGGTGGATCACAAAAATATTGAAGCGACCATACGCGCGGCCATGGAAGAATATCGGCGCGTCGTCGCCGAGTCCGTGCCTGCGGCAGAACTCAAACGGGTCAAGGATTATATTCGCGGCACCACCCTCATCGGGCTTGAGCAATCCAATGCGGTCGCCAGCTTTATTGGTGCTGAAGAGATGACTACGGGTACACCCATGACACCGGACGAGATTTTTGCTAAGATAGAATCGGTGACTGCGCAGGATCTGCGCGCGGTTGCCACAGAGCTTATCCGGCCCGAACGACTGAATCTGGCCATGATCGGGCCCGTCAAAGACAAAGAGCCGCTTGAAAAACTCCTCGCGAGCTTGTAGCTATCACTAGGGTCTCTACTAGCTATCGCCTAATTCCTACAACCTAATCCTATGCCGACAAAAGACGTACCGTATCTCAACATCTCGACATGGACGATGGTGCGGTTTTTTCTGATCGCGATCGCCACGGGCGTCGTATATCTTATTGGCGACACGCTGGTGGCTTTAATATTTGCCGTGATCGTGGCATCCGCCATTGAGCCGGTCATTGAATGGCTCAAGCAATACCGCGTCCCTCGCCTGTTCGGTGTCGTGCTCATCTATCTTGCTATCGGCGTAGCGCTTTTCTTCCTCATCTATCTCATCGTGCCGCTCGTCCTGGAAGAAATGCACATGTTGTCCACGGGATATACGGTCTTGCAGGAGCAGATACGCCAAGGGGTGAAAGAGGCGGGCTCTCTGCCGTTTCTTCCCGATTTTGAGTTGGACCCTGAAACGCTGTTTACCCTGCCCGATCAGTATGTTACCCGCCTGGGCGGGGGCGTCATCAGTTTCGTCTCCATGGTCTTCGGCGGCATTTTCTCATTCGTCCTCGTCACGGTCTTTTCTTTCTATCTAGCCATGCAAGAGCGCGGGATTGAAAGTTTCCTCCGGCTGGTTACGCCTTTGCGGCATGAAGCATATGCGATTGACTTGTGGGAGCGGTCACAGCGTAAGCTGGGCCGATGGTTCCGCTCGCAGATGCTGCTTGGCACCATTGTCGGCATCCTCATCTTTTTCGGGCTGACACTGCTCGGCGTACCCAATGCCTTCTTCTTCGCGCTGCTTGCCGCGATGTTTGAAATCATCCCTGTGGCAGGTCCGATTCTCGCGGCGGTCCCGGCCGTCATCGTGGCATTGCTTGCGTCTCCTGTCCTAGGCCTCTTTACCGCGATACTCTACATCGCGGTTCAGCAGATAGAGTCGCATGTGATCGTGCCGGTGGTCATGCGCCGCGCTGTAGGTCTCTCTCCCCTCATTGTAGTGCTGGCGCTCGTCATCGGTGCCACCTTGGGAGGTATTTTCGGCATCTTGCTCGCCGTGCCTCTGACCGCCATCGGCGCGGAACTCCTCGGCGACTGGGACAAAAAAAAGCGGGCACTGATGCCCGAGTAGCCCTGCAGACGTTTTTTGGTATCAGATAAAGAGAGCGGCGACCGCGGCAATCGCGAGTTGGAACGGTATTCCTATCCACGGATACGCGTCCAGCAGGATACTGCTGTGGATGCGGTGATGAATGATCTGGTGGCGCTGGAGGAAAGAGGCGCCCGCCATGTATACTCCTTGCAGGAAGTCGGGCAGGATGCTACCGCTAGCGGCAACCGCAAGCCATATCCATGCGTCGGCGGTCGCGGGGCGCGCCAAAAACCACACCACACCGATGCCTGCGCTTGCGTCCACCGCAAACGCGAGCGCGTCCGTGGTATAGGCGCTTGCGGTACCTCGCCATCGGCGCGCCGCCGGATCCTCTGTCTTGAGGATAGTGCGGGTAGGGTAGTGCCAGTGGGGGATGGCGTCCGCCGCGTAATGGGAGACGAGCGATACGGCAAATGTGAGCAGGGGATGTGCCGCCGCAAGGGGTCGGGTAAGAGCCGCCGCGATGACGATGTGGGTAGAGAGAATCATGCTCATTTAGTATATCTATGAACGAAGAAAACCGCAAAAAATTTTATATCACGACGGCGATTCCGTATGTGAATGACCGGCCGCATGTGGGGCACGCTCTGGAATTCGTGCAGGCGGATGTCCTTGCGCGCGCACAGCGCGCGCAAGGCGACGAGGTTCTCGTGCTGTCCGGCGCGGACGAGAACGCGCTCAAAAATGTGCAGGCCGCGGAAAAAGCAGGCGTGCCGGTAAAGGACTTTATTGAAACAAACGCAAAACTTTTTGCGGAACTTGCGGCGCGCCTCAATGTGCATTTTGACATGTTCCAGCGCGGGAGCGATACGCTCCATCACTATCCGGCGAGCCAGGAATTGTGGCGGCGGTGCGCCGCCGCAGGCGATATCTATAAAAAGTCATATGAGGGCTTATATTGTCTCGGATGCGAGGCGTTTTATGCGTCCGAAGAATTGACGCCCGACGGCGAATGCCGCGAGCATCCAGGGAAAAAACTGGAAACCGTTGCCGAGGAGAATTATTTTTTCCGTCTTTCCCGATACCGCGATCAGCTCGTTGATTTGATCTCATCCGATACGATTCATATTATCCCCGTATCAAGGAAAAACGAAGTGCTGGGATTCCTGCGCCAATCTCTGGAGGATATCAGCATCTCGCGTTCCAATGAGCGCGCGCGCAACTGGGGCGTGCCGGTGCCCGGCGACGACACTCATCGGATGTATGTATGGTTTGACGCGCTCAATATCTATCAGTCCGGCATCGGATTCGGATGGGACGAGGCGATGTATCAGAAATGGTGGCCTGCGGATATGCATCTGATCGGCAAAGGAATCCTCCGATTTCACGCGGTCTATTGGCCAGCATTTTTACTCTCGGCACAATTGCTTTTGCCAAAATCAATCGTGGTGCACGGGTATCTGACGGTTGACGGGCAGAAAATGTCCAAGACCATTGGTAATGTAATAGACCCGTTTGTGCTCATAGAAAAATACGGCGCGGATCCGGTGCGGTATTATCTGCTCCGCGAAATTCCATCCGGGGAGGATGGCGATTTTTCGTATGAAAAATTTGAAGCGCGCTATAACGGCGACTTGGCAAATGGTTTGGGAAATCTGGTAGCGCGAGTGGCGGCATTGGGGGTAAGGGCGGGACAGTTTCTTAAATTAGAGTATGATCCGCAATTTCTTTTAGCTTCCGATATGGCAGGCATAAGGTTGAGATATGAGAAAAATATAAAAAACTTCTGTCTCAACGAAGCATTGGGAAATATATGGGAACTGATCGGTAGAATAGATAAATGGGTCAACGATCAAAAACCATGGACGCATGATGTCCCCGTGCTAAAGGCGTTTATGGAAACAGCGGCGCATGGAGTTCAGGAAATTTCTTTTATGCTTGACCCGTTTCTTCCCGACACCGCCAAAAAAATCCGCGAGCAGATCTCCATCCGCGACAACGCGATCACGATAAAAAAGAGTGCGAATCTTTTTCCCCGCCTGAAATGAGTGTTACGACTGAAAAAGACGAGGTATGGGAGGATATTGCCAGTCGCCGAGATCATAGAGGTGCGCATCTTGTTTCTCATCAAAAAGCGTGGGATGTCGAGACGCGGGCGCTTTTTGATGTCCATACCCATACGCAATTTGCCGCGTTCCGCGAGGATCAGGATGCGGTGATCAGACGCGCTTTGGACGCGGGCGTATGGATGGTGAATGTCGGTACCCAACGCGATACGTCTCTTGCCGCAGTTGAGGTCGCACATCGCTATGATGAAGGGGTATACGCGGCAGTGGGACTCCACCCCATTCATACCGAAAAATCCCATCACGACACGCAAGAACTCGGCATCACAACATCCTTACAAACTCCAGTTTATAAGGATGTTGTTGAAAAGGGATTCATGAGCCGCGGAGAGACATTTGATTATGCGTACTATAAAAAACTTGCTGAAGATCCCAAGGTCGTGGCAATAGGAGAGTGCGGCTTGGATTATTATCGGCTTGAGGAAAAAACAAAAGAGACACAGCACAAAGCGTTTGAACAACAGATCGCGTTGGCCCGCGACGTGCAAAAACCACTCATGATTCACTGCCGCAACGCGTTTTCGGATTTGATTGAGGTCCTTGTATCCCACAAGGATGGCCTGCCGGAACCGCGCGGTATCATTCACTTTTTCTCGGGCAGTAGGGAAGATGCGCGGCGGCTTTTGGACTTGGGATTTTCGTTCTCTTTCGGCGGCGTTCTGACGTTTGCTCGCGACTATGACGAGGTGGTATGCTACATACCGATAGAGCGGATCGTGCTGGAAACGGACGCTCCTTATATCACGCCTGTGCCGTATCGTGGCAAACGCAACGAGCCCGCGTATATCATAGAGATTGCAAAAACAATCGCAGAAATAAAAGGCATGTCTTTTGACGTCGCGGCCGCGGGTACATTCAAAAATACGCGAGCGATCTTTACGGTATAACACAATCATGCGCTATCATCCGCAGAAAATAGAAAAAAAGTGGCAGAAGAAATGGCTTGCCGATAAAACATACGAGCCGGATTTGAAGCGCGCCAAAAAGCCATTTTACAATCTCATGATGTTTCCATATCCTTCGGCCGAGGGATTACACATTGGTGGTATGCGCACATTTACGGGCGTGGATATTTATGGGCGTTTCAAGCGGATGCAAGGATATGATGTATTTGAGCCGATAGGACTTGATGCGTTTGGAATTCATTCGGAAAATTATGCGCTCAAAACCGGCAGGCATCCGATGAAGCAGGCAGTGATTTTGGAGAAAAATTTTTACCGCCAGCTTGCCGCAATGGGCAATGGGTTTGCATGGCGCGAGCATGTGGAAACCAATGATGCGGAGTATTACCGATGGACCCAGTGGATTTTTGTGCAGATGTTTAAGCGCGGCCTGGCGTATCGCAAAAAAGCCGAAGTGAATTGGTGCCCATCGTGCAAGACCGTGCTTGCGGATGAGCAGGTTGTCGCGGGTAAATGCGAGCGGTGTGGCGCTGTAGTGGCGAAAAAAGAATTGGAGCAGTGGTTTTTTAAAATCACGGACTACGCGGAGCGCCTTCTGAAAAATCTTGAAAAAATTGACTGGTCGGAGCGCGTGAAAATCGCGCAGAAAAACTGGATCGGAAAGTCCGAGGGCGCATTGGTCCGTTTTCCCATTTGCAGGAAGTCCGACTTCCAGAGAGGGAAGTCGGACTTCCCCGAGATTGAAGTATTTACGACGCGTCCCGATACGCTGTTTGGAGCGACATACCTCGTGCTGGGGCCGGAGCACCCGCTTCTCGCGGATGCCGCTATGTCCATGGACAATCGCGTTGAAGTGGAAGCATATATTCGCGTGGCGCGCGCAAAAAATAGGGATGAGCGAATTGCCGGGGAGCGGGAGAAGACGGGCGTTGAGATTATGGGGGTCAAGGCGGTCAATCCGGCGAATAACGAGCAATTGTCGGTGTGGGTTGCTGATTATGTGCTTGGTAATGTTGGCACGGGCGCCATTATGGCGGTGCCGGCACACGACGAGCGCGATTTTGATTTTTCGAAGAAATACAAGTTGCCGATTCGATGCGTAGTAGAACCTCCCGCGATGGTGCGTTCTGTATATCCACGCAATGCCGTGGATCTTGCGATGGGCGCAAAAGCGGAATTGCACATTGTTGCGGATTGCTGGATTGGTGGGGGAATGATGATAAACTCAGGAAAATTCACCGGCATGGATTCTGAAAAAGCTAAATGGGAAATCACCGAGTTTGTCCGCGGGAAATGGATCGCGCAATATCGCCTGCGCGATTGGCTGATTTCGCGCCAGCGCTATTGGGGACCGCCGATTCCGATGATTTTCTGCGACTCGTGCGCGGCTTCAAAAGAGGGAGAGCGCGCCGAAATGCCCGGATGGTATGCAGTGCCGACAAAAGACCTGCCCGTCACACTGCCTTTTATCAAAGAGTTCCGTCCCACGGGAAAAGACCAGTCGCCGCTTGCCGAAGTAGCAAAGTTCTATAAAGTCCGTTGTCCAAAGTGTAAATCGTGGGCGCGCCGCGAGACAGATGTCTCGGATACCTTTCTGGATTCTGCATGGTACTTTCTCCGCTATCCGAGTGCGCATGACAACAGAGATGCCTGGAACGTGGCAGTCACGAAAAAATGGCTGCCGGTCAATATGTACATCGGGGGAGCGGAGCACTCTGTCCTACATCTTATGTACGCGCGGTTTCTTACGATGGCTCTTTACGATGCGGGCATGCTTTCGTTTGAAGAGCCGTTTACCACGTTCCGCGCGCACGGGCTTATCACCAAAGACGGCGCCAAGATGTCCAAGTCAAAAGGCAATGTGGTTAATCCGGATGAGTATATCGGAGCATACGGCGCGGATGCGGTGCGGATGTATCTTGCGTTCTTAGCACCCTTTGAACAGGGCGGAGATTTCCGCGATGCAGGCATCAAAGGCATTACGCGGTTTCTGGAGCGGGTATGGAAGTTGGCAGATGCAAAGCTGCAAAGAAAAATCCAAAACGAAAATGTTCAGTGGATGATCCATAGGACCATTAAAAAAGTTACGGAGGATATTGAGGGACTGCAGTACAACACGGCGATCTCCGCACTCATGATACTGCTCAATATGTTTGAGGAGCATGAGTCGGCTGTGTCAGACAGTGATCTGAAGATATTTCTAAAGTTGCTCGCGCCCTTTGCGCCGTATATGACCGAGGAATTGTGGCAGGGGCTTGCAAACGGAAAATCAGCATCCATTCACCACACGTCATGGCCCGCGTATGATCCGAAGATGATCGAAACGCAGACATTCGAACTCGTGATCCAGGTGAACGGTAAAATCCGGGGACGCGCGACGCTGCCGAGAGATACCGATGAAGCCAAGGCGCTGCACGCGGCGCGCGGCGTTAAAACCGTGGCGGCGCACCTCTCCGGCGAGCCGAAGAAAGTCATTTTCATCCCGAACACGTTGATCAACTTCGTGGTATAGCACGCGAATGATGCAGATTCTTTCCATTACTGACGGCCACACTGCTCCCGTGGTTGAGCGAGTGCTCGCCGCGATCCGCGCTGGCGGCACTGCTGCAGTTCCCACTGATACGGTATACGGCCTCGTCTGCGATGCGCGGAACGAAGACGCGATCAAGCGTCTGTTCGCGATGAAAAAGCGGCCGGAAGAAAAGGCGCTCCCTATTTTCGTAAAAGACATTGCCGATGCGCGGCGCTACGCATATATCTCGGACGCAAAAGCAAAATTTCTTGAGCGCGTATGGCCGGGAGCCGTAACGGTGGTCTTGCATCACAAAGGGAAACTGCCAGCAATACTGACGGGCGGCAAAGACACGCTGGGCTTGCGGATTCCCGATCATCCTTTTCTAGGCATCCTTCTGGAGCGCGCTGACTTCCCTCTGGCGCAGACATCGGCCAATATTTCACATATGCCAGCCGCAAAATCATGCGAGGAAGTAGAGCAATATTTCGGAGAAAAAAAAGAACGACCGGAGATATTTGTTGACGGCGGCGTTCTGCCTGGCGCGTCCTCCAAGGTTATTGATTGTACCGGCGCCCATCCTCTGCTTCTGCGCGCAGGCCCCATTTCTCCCCAAGACCTTGACGCCCTCACGCGCGAAGGAGAATAATGGGTGCACCTATGATCGGATCGAACATCCATCGCGACCCGCGGCACAAGATAATCCCCGACTATACAGCACTCGCTGAAGCCGCGCGGGGACTGCGCGCGATCGGGCACAAAGTGGCGATGACCATCGGCTCATGGGATCTGCTCCATATTGGCCATGTGCGGTATCTCAATATTGCCAAAGCGCGCGGTGACATGCTGATCGTGGGCGTGGATACAGACAGAGCAATCAAGCTCTACAAAGGACCACTGCGTCCGGTCGTGCCCTACGAGGAGCGATGCGAGATGTTGAGTTATCAGACCTGCGTGGATCTCATCACGCCGGTTGACGACGTGAATGATGCGGGCAAATGGCAGTATGGGCTCATACAGGCCGTGCGGCCGGATGTTTTTGTCGCCGTCCAAGACAGTTATCCCGAATCCCAACTCGAAGAAATCCGCAGACATTGCGGAGAAGTTGTCGTCCTGCCGCGTCAGGCGCAAAATACTTCGACCACGAATCTGGTGCAGGGCGCGGTGAAAAAACATCTGGATCAGATGTATTCGCTTTTGGAAAAACGGGCATGAGGAAAATCCTCGTGCTCTATATGCCCGTTCTGCACGCCGGGTACCTCCGGCTTTTTGCGTCCCTCGCGAATCGTATCAGCGAAGCGTATATTTTGGGGCCGGAATTTACTCAAGAGTTAAGCCCGTTCGGAAAAGAAATCCGCGCCGTGGAGCCGGATGTGATGCGGAAAGTAATTGAAGCGCTGGAGCTCTTTCCGGTAGTCCGCGTACTCACGCCCGCAACGCTAGACGAGGTAAAGGACGCAGAAATCCTGACTGCAGACGAGGAAATATCACAGGCATTTGCAAAAAAATATCTGCAGGGTGTTCCGGTTACGTTTGAAAAAATATTTTTGCGGTGGGACACGACGCGCGTAAAAGCCAATGAGAATGTTGCCTACGCGCGCGTTTCTACCGATGCATTTGACCGCGAGATGGCTGACCGCGCGGCCGCGGAAGCAGAAAAAAGCTCTGACTGGTGGCGACATGTGGGCGCGGTCGTCGTACGAGACAGGAAGATCATCTCCGAAAGCCATAATCAGCATGTGCCGTCAGAGCACACGCCCTACGCTGTCGGAGATCCGCGCGACGTGATTGAACCCGGCACTATGAACTTGGTCTACAGCTCCATCCATGCGGAGCAGGATATTGTGGCGCGCGCGGCCCGCGACGGCGCGGTACTCGCGGGCACCGACATCTATATGAACTATTTCCCATGTCCGCTGTGCGCCAAACTGGTCGCGACCGCGGGTATCAAGCGATGTTTTTTCAAAACCGGATCCACATGGCTCGACGCCGAGAGTGTGCTGAAAGCCGCAGGCGTGGAAATAATTTTGGTGCAATAAAAATTGTGATAAGCGATCAGCCGATGGGGAAGGTGATGGGTTTCGCTTTGCCACGTATCATGTTCGGCACGATGAGATGCGCGTGAAGATGCGCTACTGTGGCTCCGGTCCAGCGCGTGTCGCCAAAACGCATGGCAATGGCGCCGCCTTCTATTTTGAACTTTTTTATCGCCCAATTCAGCAGATGCGTAATGGCCGCCCAATCACGGGCGTCGAGCTTTTCCAATCGTTCCTTGTGTGCAGAGCCGATGACGAGCAGATGCCGCTCGGTATTTTTGTACGGATTGAAATTCTCCGTAATCAGCCAGCCGCGATGCCGTTTTAAAATCGGCTTGGTGTGCCAGCGCATGGTCTTGGGACACAGGGGACACACACGCTCTTTTTGTATGTCGTCCAACATGCCCCGATACCATCCGGTACGCGCATTGGCGCGGTTGACGAGTTTCTTCCGAATCATAATGCTACGGGTATTTTGAAAGGCGGGTGCGGGTCGTAGTCCGTAAGAGAAAAGTCCTCAAACGTGAAGTCAAAGATATTCTTGACCGCAGGGTTGAGCGTAACGTTGGGGAGTGGGCGCGGGTCGCGGTTCAGCAATTCTTTTATAGGTTCGATTTGATTGAGATATATGTGTGTGTCGGAAAGCGTATATATGAGATCCTTCGGCTTTAAATCCGTGACCTGCGCCATCATCATAAGGAGGAGCGCGTATTCTGCGATATCAAAAGGCACGCCTACGGGCACATCGGCACTGCGCTGGAACACATGAAGCGACAGTTCGCCCTGCGCGTGGAAAAATTTGAAAAAACAATGGCACGGAGCCACAAATACCTTTTCCACGTCAACCGGATTCCACGCGCTCACAACGAGGCGCCGCGAATCGGGATTGTGCTTCAGATCATCCACGACTTTTTGTATCTGGTCCACGGGTTTTTCCCCGCCGCCATCAAATGCCCGCCACTGCTTGCCGTAAATCGGCCCGAGATCCCCGGCTTCCAGACCGAGCGGGGCGCAAATCTCCGGCGTTGCCCATATATCCCACAAGTGCACATTGTTTTTATTCAAATCCGCGATTTTGGTACTGCCCGACAAAATCCAGAGCAATTCATGCACCATGGCTTTCCATGACCCCTTCATACTGCGCGTCGTAATGAGCGGGAAGCCGTCGTCCAGATCAAAACGCATTTGGTATCCGCACACCGCAATGTTGCCGACCTTCTGTGGGTCGGTCTTTTGTGCGCCGTTTGCGAGAATGTGTGCAACCAGATCAAGGTATTGCCGCATGGCCGTATTCTTTCACACGCGGTGGTCGGGGTCAATCTTGCGCAGACCACACATATATGCGACGATGCGGGCATGAAAATCATTTTTTTCGCGGCCATGACCATGAACGGCAAGATCGCCCATACCTCTGATGAACTGGTGGATTGGACGAGCAAAGAGGACAAGCAATTTTTCCGTGAAGAGACCAAAAAGTGCGGGGTCATGGTGATGGGGGGCGCGACCTATCGCACGATCGGCAGGCCCTTGCCCGGACGGCTGAACGTGGTAATGACGCGCACGCCCGATATGTCAAAAAATCAGGAAGGGCTTCTGGAGTTTACCGATAAAAGACCGGTAGAACTTTTAGAGGAATTGAAGCAACGCGGATTTGAAACCGTGGCCGTCACGGGCGGTGCGCAAATCTTTGCGCAGTTTCTGGAAGCCGAGCTTTGCGACGAGCTGGCTATCACGATCGAGCCGAAGATATTCGGCCGTGGCGTCAATCTGTTCGCCGACCTTACGCGCGACTTTTCCTTGGAGCTCATTGAAACCTGTACTTTAAATCCCCACGTCGTATTATTGCGTTACAAAATCACCCACGCATAACTTTTATGTCCATTTCTCTTCGTCAGAATATCTTTTTCATTGCCGCATTTGCGCTGATCGGCATTGTTGTCATGCAAGTGCCGTTTACGCGGCTTGCTGGCTCGCGGGTTTCGTTTACGTTGTCTGATTTCTTCGCGCCCATCGCCACCGGTTTTATCGGTACCGTGCCCGGCATTGCGGCGGTACTTCTCATGCAGATTGGCAATTTTTTCCTGCACGGAGCTGAAGTTGTGGACGCGGGTACGATCATCCGTTTCTTCCCCATGCTCGCGGCGGCGTATTATTTCGGCAGAAAAGACAAGCTCTCTCTGATACTCCCGATCATCGCCATTGCCGCATTTATCGCGCATCCCATCGGACGCACGGTGTGGTACTTCGCGTTCTACTGGCTGATTCCGGTTGCGGCATGGTTTTTCCGCGATCGCTTTTTGCTTGCCCGCGCTCTGGGCGCCACGTTCAGCGCGCATGCCGTAGGCGGCGCCTTGTGGATATGGACATTCAATCTGCCTGCCGCTGTGTGGATCGGCCTTATTCCCGTTGTGGCAGTCGAGCGTTTTCTCTTTGCTGGAGGTATCGCGGCAACATACATCGTTGCCGTAAATGTCCTGCACTTCCTTCAGAAAAGGCATATTATTCCCTTGCCTTTTACCTTGAACACAAAATATCTTTTAAACATTTCTCGCGTACGCGTATCGTCTTAACATGACAGGGTATCTCAAAAAAACAGACCAGGAGGTGGCGCGGTTGATTGCGGCGGAGGCGAAACGCCAGCAGGAGACGATTAATCTGATCGCCTCTGAAAATATAGCGTCTTTAGCCGTGCGCGAGGCGTTGGGCTCGGCGCTTACCAATAAGTACTCCGAAGGATATGCGGGTAAGCGGTATTACGCGGGCAATGCGGTGATTGACGAGATTGAGGAGTTGGCAAAGGCCCGGGCGCGGAAATTATTTGGTTTGGGGAAAAACTGGAGCGTGAATGTCCAGCCATTGTCCGGTTCGCCCGCAAATATGGCGGTTTATTTCGCTTTACTCAAACCAGGCGACAAGTTCCTTGCCATGTCGTTGAGTTCCGGCGGGCATCTGACGCACGGGGACCCCGCGAGTTTTTCCGGAAAATTATTTTCACCAATACATTACGGCGTAGGGAAAGATGGGCGAATTGATTACGAAGAAGTCCGGCGTCTTGCCGTGCGTGAGAAGCCAAAACTCGTACTCGCGGGATTCACCGCGTATCCGCGCACCATCGATTTTAAAAAGTTCGGCGAGATAGCACGGGAGGTAGGCGCCTACTTCATGGTAGACATGGCGCACATCGCGGGGCTTGTTGCCGCGGGTGTCCATCCGTCCCCGTTTCCGTATGCTGACGTGGTCACGACGACCACGCATAAGTCCCTGCGGGGGCCGCGCGGCGCGATTATCTTCTCGCGGATTGATCGGATGCTGAAATCAGGAGAGTCCGGAGAAAAAGAAATGACCATTGCGCGTGCCATCAACCGTGCGGTGTTTCCCGGTCTGCAGGGCGGGCCGCACGACAATCAGACCGCGGCAATTGCTGTGTGCCTCAAAGAAGCCATGAAGCCCGCGTTCAAAACTTATGGCAAACAGATTGTGGAAAACGCGGCGGCTCTCGCCGCGGCCCTACAAAAACACGGATTTCACATCGTCTCTGGCGGCACGGACAATCATCTCCTGCTCGTTGACCTGACCGACAAAAATATCTCCGGTCTTGAGGCACAGACACGGCTGGAAGAGGCGGGCATTATCACCAGCCGCACCATGATTCCGTATGACCCGCGCCCGCCATTTGACCCGTCAGGTATTCGCCTGGGCACACCCGCCGTTACCACCCGCGGGATGAAAGAAAAGGAGATGGTCCAGATCGCGCACCTGATCCACGAGGCATTGACAGGCAAAGGTAATTCTGCGATAAGGAAGAGAGTCAATTTATTGTGCAGTCGTTTCCCGGCGGAAAACTGAAATAGGATTGGCGGAGGAAAGATATGGTTAAGGTGTCGCATGACTGGATACGTCTTCAGCTGCAAAAAGGTTTTGAGGAGTTGCTATCCATGTTGCCGAAAGGCGACGAGGAGGTTTTGGATGCAGAGTATGAATTCCGTGGCAAGACGCATTCCCTCATAGAAGAGCATTCTGCTCTTTGTATGTTGAAGGATTTTGCCAAGAACGTTCGGATGCTTAGTAAGTGCTACCCTCCGGAAAAAGTGACTGAAATTCTACAGCAGCACGGAGGTTCGCAGATGATCTTTAAGGAAGATGAAGGACCGTTAGTCCAGAGATGGATTGATTGAGTGATGCTTGGTGGTAGTTCCATCGGTTTATCTTAGGGGAGTCCTCGCGGACTCCCCCTTTACTTTTGCCAGTTCGTCGTATACAATACGATTATGAACATCATCACTATTCCCAAAAAACTTTTCATGAGTGGCGGCTTTGTCGTACTTCCGCGCGGAGAGTACGAGGAATATTTAGCCCTACGTAAGATGGTACCGACAGTCAAGCCCACGCGGGAAGAGGTGCGCGCCATTCAAAGGTCAGAGCGGGAGATTCAGGAAGGTAACTATGTTTCCTGGCATGAACTCAAACGGGAATTGGCGGATCTCCATCACCGAGGGCGCCAGAAAAAGCATAAAGCGGTTGCCGCGGCACGACAGAGAAAGAGTTGAACGAGCGATTGACGAAATGGAAAAAGACCCATTTCGCGGTGATGTCGTGAATCTTAAAGGTGAAGAAGATACGTGGCGCCGCCGCGTAGGTTCGTATCGCCTTCTGTTTAAAGTCCTTTCAAAAGAAAGGGCGATTTTTGTACGGGAAGTAAAACGTCGCACGAGCAGTACGTATTGATTATGGTCCTTCTTGATGGAAAGAAATTGGCGGGACGGATGTTGGATGCCGTGAAAAACGATGTAGGGGCTCTGTCCAAAAAGCCGCGGCTTGCGGTGGTGGTTGTGGGCGAGGATCCGGTCATCCGCAGTTTCATCCGCGAGAAGAAAAAAGCGGCTGATCGCGTAGGCATTGACGTGCGCATATATCCGTTTCCGGCCGACATCACGACGAGCGCTCTGCGCGGACGCATTGCAAGGATCGTGCATGAAAAAGAAAATAGCGCGGTCATCATCCAACTGCCGCTTCCCAGTCACATCAACAGGCAATATATTCTGGACGCGATCCCTCCGGAAAAAGATGCGGATGTGCTGTCCAGTCGGGCCATTGGTAATTTTGCCGCAGGGAAAGGCCTTGTGATGCCACCGGTTGTGGGAGCGGTCATGGCCCTTCTGGAGGCGCACGAGGTTGACTGGCATCACAAGCATGTGGCAATACTTGGCGCAGGCATGCTGGTGGGACGACCGCTCGCTTTGTGGCTCACGCGCGAGCACGCGCATTTTACGGTGATTGGCGCGGATGTTGAGCGAGACGCCGACCGCGTGCGCGCGGCAGATATCGTCATTTCAGGTATCGGCAAACCGGGCATTGTGACCGGAGAGATGATAAAGGAGGGCGCCACGGTGATAGACGCGGGTACGTCGGAGTCACAGGGCAAGGTAGTGGGGGATGTGGATACGGATTCGGTGAGGCCCAAAGCATCTTTTCTCTCGCCCGTGCCCGGCGGCGTGGGGCCGATGACTGTCGCCGTCTTGATGCGCAATGTAGCCGCGCTTGCACAAAAATGATCTACGGTTTTGACCAGGCGGTTTTCAACTATCTTCACTCGTGGGCGGGTGTTTTTCCGACGTTGGATGCGGTACTGATTTTTTCTGCCGTTTATCTTCTGTATGCCATGATCGCGGGTGTTCTGACCTATGCGATATTGGGCTATTTTTTCCGCGCCCATGATATGCGGCAGAAGGCGCGTTTGTGTTTCTGGCTCGCGGCGACCTCTTCTGTTATAGCCCGCGTGGTAATCGCGGAGCCGTTGCGCATGCTCGTTGCCCGCAGTAGGCCGTTTGAGGCATGGACGCTCCCCCGCCAACTTATTGACCACGCGATAGGGCACTCGTTCCCGTCAGGGCACGCAACGCTCGCGTTTGCCATTGCCGCCGCAGTTTTCGCATATCATCGCAAGGCAGGCCTACTGCTTTTTGGGGCCGCAGGACTCATCGGCATCAGCCGCGTCATTGCAGGTGTCCATTGGCCAAGCGACATTGTGGGCGGCGCCATTATTGGTGTGGCAGGCGCGTGGATCAGCGGCATGGCGCTTCGCAGGAAAGGATACTTCTTTCATCGAGAACATAGCACATAAAAGTTCATCTAATACGCTCGAGCGTATTAGATGAACTTTTATTACTCTCGACGGATCTCTGCTTTAATTGATTCCTCCGCCTCCTTTTTGCCAGGGCACGGAGGAGAGGAGGGGATAATACAAATCCTCTTCCATTTCTATCTCAAACGACGAAAACGGCTTAGTCGGGACGTATGGTGTGTCAGTGAATGTCACAAACGGCACGTCGGTAATGACCGCAAGCGGCGTGGTCTCTTTTCCCTCGCCCATGACGAGCACGGCCGCGGCGGCAAGGCCGTCCGCAATGTCCGCCACTTGTATCATGAGTTCGCGCCCGAAAATATCTTTGTCGCCGCGATAATCCTTAATCGGCGTAAAACCCCAATGCCCGAGCGAGATGCCAAGCGTCCCCCGGCGCATGGGAATGGTGTGCGAGTCCGTGATGACGACTCCTAGATTTTTTATGTGATACGTCTCGCGCGCCCAGTCGTAGACCTCTTTTGCCGTCCCCATGGGGTTGCGCGGCCACAAAATGTAGTACTCGTTGCCGTTTGATTCATCAATGCCCGCGCTGGGAATGAAGAGATTATACTTCAGCGTATGCATGACCCATCGGTTGGGCACGAAGTCGCGCGGCAAAAACTGGTCCGCCTCTTTTTGTACGAGCGCATCCTTGTCCGGATACTGGGCTTTGGTAACGCACCGCCCCTGCCCGATACTCACGACTTTGGATGTAACGACCAGAATTGAATTCTCTTCCAGGCGCGACAGGACATCGCGCATGACCGCAAAGAGGTCATCCTTGGGCGGCACAAGTGGCCGTGTTTTTACGGGAGTAACGAGCACAAAATCTACTTAGGGCTTTACTAATGATAGAGCTATGAGTTCAAAAAAGTAGGAATGCAGGACTAAAAATAAAACTCCAAGCAAGAGTGCATTGCCAATGTGGTAAATCTCAATTATCTTTTTATTTTCTTCCGATTTTATACTTTCTCTATTACTCCCCTCTATACCTTTGAGTTTTTGCCAATCCACAATTATCTGGCGCCAAAAGAGACCAATAAGTGAGTAGAGAAAAAGAGGTGTTGTCAGAAAGAAGTATCTTCCATAGATAATTGAAGCAACGACAAACACACTGCTTAGTGCAGATAGAAAAATATAAGGAGGGCTCTCTAGAAGTTCTGATAAGTTGAAAGTTGGCATAACTATGGAAGCACTAAAAAAGCGATGGGCGAGGAGGGACTTGAACCCTCAAGAGCTTGCGCTCATACGATTTTGAGTCGTACGTGTATGCCATTCCACCACTCGCCCATGCATACAGAGTATCAAAAAACAGCCGACTGTTCAATACAGATCCATAGGATTCATAGATAAACAAACCCTTCCGATCGGAAGGGTTTGTTTATCGCAGGTTTTGCCATATACTATGTGCATGATACTCCGCAAACGTACGCTTACGCGGTTTATTCTCGAGAAAATCGGCGAAGCCGGATTGGTCTATTTTGACGCATTCTTTCCGCGTCAATATTCGTATGCTCGCATCTCGCGGGAATTTTTCGGTGTGGACGCATACCCGGAGACAAACCCGAGGACCGTCTCTTCCCTACTTGTCCGTTTGAGACGCGAAGGGCTGGTGGCGCGGCGGAAGCGCGAGGGCAAAGATGTCTGGATACTGACAAAACGAGGTGCTGGGCGGCTGAAGCGAGATGTTGTAGCGCCTGTGCCCGCGTCGGACGGCATTTCTCGACTCGTGATCTTTGATATTCCGGAACGGGAGCGCAGGAAACGCGATGCCATCCGAGCGGAGTTGATCGCATGCAACTTCACGCGGCTTCAGAAAAGCGTGTGGATGGGAAGCAATCCCTTGCCCGAGGACTTTATTGCGCTTGTTGATGATCTTCGCCTGAACGGGAAAGTGCACATTTTTAGCATTCAGGGAAAAGGCACTCTGCAGGAAATCTGACGGTGAACAAGTTCTTCCGATCGAAAGGGATTGTTTATTACGGATGCGGCATTGTAAATCAGCGGGTGATGGCGTAAGGTTTTCTTATGGCGCGGGTGATTACATTGTGCAATCAGAAGGGCGGGGTGGGAAAATCAACCTCGGCGCAAGCGCTTGCCGCATTTCTCGGCGCCTACGGGAAGAAAGTACTGCTGGTGGACTTTGATCCGCAGGCGAATACGACATCGGGCATAGGCGTCAATCCGCGCAAACTTGAAAAGAGCGTGTATCACGCGCTCATTGGTCGTGTTCCGATCGGGGACGTGATCATCAAAACAAAATTCGCGGGCATTGATCTCTTGCCCGCGTCGGCAGGCCTCGCGGGTGCCACAATTGAACTCGTTGACATGGCGGGGCGTGAGTATAAACTGAAAGGGATTCTGGAGCATGTGCGGCGGGATTACGATTTTGTCATCATTGATTCGCCGCCAAGCTTGGGTCTGCTCACGCTCAACGCGCTGGTCGCGGCCCAGAAGATCGTCATCCCCGTGCAGTGCGAATATTACGCGCTCGAAGGGCTTGCGGATCTTTTGCGCACGATACAGATGATCAATGCCAATCTGAAAGCCAAGATCGGCGTGATGGGGGCTCTGCTTACGATGTACGATCGCACGTCGCGCCTGCATCGGGCGGTGGCAAAAGAAATCAGGCGCAAATTCCCCGGCTATGTCTTTCAGGCGGTGATACCACGCAATGTCGGACTTGCCGAGGCCCCATCCCATGGCAAAACCATTGTGCAGTACGCGCCCTACAGCCACGGCGCAAAAGCATACCGACGCATTGCAGAGGAGATTTTAAAGATAGAAGGCATGGGCAAACCATGAGTGATCCCCTCGGCAGAGGACTTGAATCGCTGATTCCCGACAAAGGACCGGATGAAATACCGGATGCATTGGCGCGTCCGCAGGCCATCAGCGCAGGAGCGCCGCCCACGGCGACCCCGCTCCTTGAGGAGTCCGCACCGGATATATCTTTGCCATCATCACCGGTGCCAGAGCCGCCGGTCGTGCCATCCATGCCCGTCGCGAACCGGACATACGAAGATCATTTTGTCCCCCGCCGAGACGACTCGGTTTTTTGGATAGAAATAGACAAGATCGACCCCAATCCGTACCAGCCACGGCGCGAGTTTGTTGAAAGCGCTTTGAAAGACCTGTCGGATTCCATACGCGAACATGGCATTCTCCAGCCGATTCTCGTGACCAAGCGGGAAATCGAGACGCCGGGCGGCCTTGCGGTGCGGTATCAACTGATCGCGGGCGAGCGGCGGTGGCGCGCGGCGCGCATGGCAGGACTTTCGCAGATTCCGGCCATGATCAGGCGCGGCGTGCCCGACGATCGGATTCGTTTGGAATTGGCGCTTATTGAAAACGTCCAGCGCGAGGATCTGAACCCCATTGAAAAAGCAAAGGCGTTCAAGCAATTGATTGACGAGTTTAAACTGGTACAGCGGGAAATCTCGACGCGCGTGGGCAAGTCGCGCGAGGCGATTACCAATACCCTGCGCTTACTCACCCTGCCGTCCGAGATTCAGGACGGTTTGTCGCAGGGGAAAATCAGCGAGGGGCAGGCGCGAGCGATCCTCATGGCGGGCGACGACCCCGTGTTCCAGCGCCAGCTCTACGCCGAGATGGGCGAGCACCGCATGACCGTGCGCGAGGCGGAAAACCGCGCGCGCCAGATCTCGGGCAAGACGCTCGTCCCGCGCACGCGCGCCTCGCGCGTGGGGGATCCGCAATTCCGCATGTGGGAATCGCGGCTGGAAGAAACGCTGGGTACGAAAGTGAAATTGGAGAAGCTCGGCGAGCGCGGAAAGATCGTGGTAGAATTCTACTCTGAAGAAGAATTGCGCGCCATTTTACGCAAGATCGTCCACGAATTATAACTAGATATATAAAAGTCGTTATCCGATCTTACTTTTATGGGAACGGGGTTATAGAGAGATATCGGTAAAAACCGAACAAATAAAAATGAGGCCGGCGGAGATCCGCGCGGCCTCGTGGTGTTTTGGCCTATCGACAAAAGAGCGGGAACGTCTGCCAAACAAGATAGGCCGGATACGAGAGGACGACGACGCAGGTCAGGACGATCGCGGCGCGTCGCAAGCGGTCCTTGACTATGCACCGCCGATACGCGCGCATAGTAGGGTGATTATGCTCACTGCCGCCCGCGTAGTGTCCGATACAAAAATATTTTGACGTCATCCGACTGATCCTCCTGGAGAAATCGCCTTTTTCTCCATCCCAATCTGTCGCCCTCTGCGACAAGGGGGATAGAACCGAGGCGCGTTGAGGGACATCATCATCATCCATTCCGTTTTGAATTATACCTTATATAAGATAATATGTCAAGTGCAATGGTGAAACGATACTGATGCTACTGATGCTATTTTAACTTCCGCGGGTCGTCCCATGACGCCCAGTCGCATTTTGGGTAGCGGCTACAGCCGTAGAACATCTTGCCCCGCCGCGTGCGGCGTATGATCACGTCGCCCTCGGTGCATTTTGGGCATGCCATGTCGATCGTCTGCGGCGCTTGCTTCTCCTGTCCGGCAAGGGGTTTGGTGTTGCGGCACTCGGGAAATCCGGTGCACGCGAGGAACTTGCCGAAGCGCCCCAGCTTGATCACCATGGGCTTGCCGCATTTTTCGCACACCTCATCCGTGGCCTCATCCGTGTGATGCTTTTTGACTTCCTCGTATTTCAGCTCAAGATTTTTTGCGAACGGCTCATAAAACTCTTTGATGATCGGTTGCCATGTTATATCGCCGGACGCGATGGCGTCGAACTCCGCCTCCATTTTTGCCGTGAACTGCGTGTCCACGACCTGGGGAAAGTGCTCTACCAAAAGATCGTTGACGAGAAAGCCGACTTCCGTGGGTTTGAGCGTACGGCGGTCGTGGCGCTCGACGTATCTGCGGTCTTGGATAGTGGAAATGATGGGCGCATACGTGGACGGTCGGCCAATGCCGTGCGTTTCCAGGATTTTGACGAGCGTGGCTTCGGTAAAGCGCGGTGGCGGCTCGGTAAAATGCTGTTCGGGGAGGAGTTGGCGTAAATCCAATACTTCCTGGGGCGTCACATCCGGCAGGGTCATCTCCGAAAACTTCACCGGATACACTTTGAGAAATCCGTCGAATCGCTGTGTTTGTCCGGTCGCGCGGAAGGTATAGCGCGTTGCGGAGGCCGCGGGTGTTGCGGAAATATCTACGCCGGTGGCATCAAAAATCGCGGGCGGCATCTGGGTGGCGACAAACCGCCGCCACACCAGGTCATAGAGGCGGAACTGTCGGCGGTCGAGAAATGGCATGACGCTCTCCGGTGTGCGCGAAGGATCGGTGGGGCGGATGGCTTCGTGCGCTTCCTGCGCGCCCTTAGTTTTGGTCTTGAAACGGCGGGGCGTTGCCATGGTGTAGGGGTCGCCGAACGCTTTTTTG
>Ga0209542_10001511_pt1 | contig 54387 bp, 48 predicted proteins | sample RifCSPhighO2_01_FD_184028 | JGI IMG/M metagenome (GOLD analysis project Ga0209542, IMG submission 184028) | Soil microbial communities from Rifle, Colorado - Rifle CSP2_plank highO2_0.1 (SPAdes) (version 2) | ecosystem: Environmental > Terrestrial > Deep subsurface > Rock core/Sediment ... | reverse complement strand
TCGATCACCAATCTGTCCGTGGTGCCAAGCGCGGTAGATGAAGCAACGGAGAATCTCCCGCCATTCGAGACATCCATGCCTAGAGTCCATTTGTATGTTGAGCCGGAAGCGCCGGAGAAGCCAACGGCGCTCTTCGAGGTCGAGTAAACGTCGATTATGTTGTTGGGAGTGGTCGTCCCGATGCCAACGTTGCCGGAAGAGTCTATGGTAAGGCGAGTTGCGTTATTGGTGCCAAGGTGGAGACTCTTCGCTCCAGCGGTTCCAAATGCTGCGCTGTAAGCTGTTGTACCACTAATTATATTACCTCCAGTGCTATTCTCTACTCCTATATAAGCATTCGAGTTTGCAGCAGATGCATCGCGGAAGTTTATGTAGCCAGAATTAGTCGTACTTCCTTCTACTCTTACTGCTCCATCACCAGAGTTGTTATACACATGGAGCTTGGTTTGAGGAGAAGTCGTCCCAATCCCCACATTTCTGCTTGAATCAATTACCAAACCATTCCCTCCAACGGTGAGAAGTGAGGAGAAAAGATTTGTGCTTGATGCAGTAGTAGCAAAGAAGTTTGTTGTCGTGGCAGAGGTGCCGGTGGCGTTTACGAAGGTGAAGTTCTGGAGGGTGGATGAGCCGGTGAGGAGAAGATTGGAAAGAGTAGAGAGACCACCAGTAACGGTGAGAGTTCCAGTAAAGTTGGCGGCAGAGGAAATGGTTTGGGAGTTTATCAAGCCTGAAGTGATGGCGCCTAGAGTAGAGTCCCCTGCTGTGAGTGCGGTGGCAAAGAGATTTGTAGAAGACGCTGTGGTAGCGAATGAGTTGGTGGAAGTAGCGGAAGTAGTAGTGGAAGTAGTAAAGATTGCATTGGTGGCAGTAAGTCTGGAGAGGGTGTTATCCCAAAGAAGACCGGTGGAATCAGAGAGAAGTCCGGCAGTAGAGGCGAAGGGTATGCGGCCGGAAGTGAGGTTTGAGACTGTGAGCGAACCGCCGGAGAGTGTTCCGAATGTTCCCGTGTTGGAACGGAAGTCTGTGGAGGAAGCGTTTGTGGTGAAGAAGTTTGTTGTCGTGGCAGAGGTGCCGGTGGCGTTTACGAAGGTGAAGTTCTGGAGGGTGGTGGAACTATTGACGAGAAGCGAGCCATTGCCGATGCCTGAGAGGACAGCCACATCAGAGTTGAAGGTGAAGCGATCATTGGCGGAGTCCCAAGTGAGAAGTGCGTTGGGAGTGGCACTGCCCCTTTCAAAGGCTAGAGTCATATTCTCCGTATCAGCGGTCGCGTTATCGCTGTTGATCGTCCAGTCATTCGCGGAAGTGCTTCCTGTCACAACAGTGCCGACCAGACTGGTCGCATCCACGATGTCGGCGTAAATGGTACCGAACCTTGTTCCGGATGAACCTATATTGAGATTGCCTAGAGAGGCGACTGTGTGGCCGGTGAGAGTCAAGGCATTAATCGAACCAGCGCCGAAATTAAAGTTGTTGGAGAAAAGATTGGTAGAAGAAGCGGTGGTGCTGAAGAAGTTTGTAGTGGTAGCCGAGGTGCCAGTAGCACTAGTGAAGTCAAGATTTGTACTTTGGATATTGGTTCCTGTGACTTGCGACGAGAACAGGCTTGTCGTCGTCGCCGAGGTACCGGTGGCGTTAACAAAAGTGAAATTCTGCAAAGTGCTGGAAGCATTGAGCAAGAGGTTTGCAAGAGTGCCAAGACCGGTGGAAGTGAAGTTGCCACCGTTCCCGGTCGTGAAGAATAAGTTGGTGGAGCTTGCGGTGGTTGAGAAGAGGTTGGTGGTGGTGGCAGCAGTGCCGGTGGCGTTTACAAAAGTGAAATTCTGCAAAGTGCTGGAAGCATTGAGCAAGAGGTTTGCAAGAGTGCCAAGACCGGTGGAAGTGAAGTTGCCACCATTGCCAGTGGTGAAAAACAAATTCGTAGATGAGGCGGTGGTGGAGAAGAGATTCGTCGTTGTAGCATTAGTCGCGGAGAGATCGGTTACGGACAAACTTAGGGCGCCAAGAGAGCCATCGAAGGCGGCGTTGCCGACGCTATCGATGGTGACATTCTTGGCATTGATGGTGAGCGTCTCGTCATCACTGCCGAGAGTGATTTTGCCGCCGGCCGAGAAGCTTCCGGAGACGCCGAGCCGGCCGAATAAACCGCCCTTGCCGATAATGGAACTTTGAGATTCAACACCGCCTTTGACCGTGATGTTCTTATCGACTTCGAGATTGCCTTTGATCTTGGCGTCATTGGCCAGAGTAACCAACATTTCGAAATATGCCGGACCCATCACTTCGAGTGCCTGTTTAAATTCGGCCTCTCCCCATACTTTAAGTGAATTCTTGACCTCAAGCGTCGAGAGCAGTTCGGTAGCGCCTTTTACTTCTAGAGTAGAGCCTACTTCGACATTGCCGTTAAGATACACGTCTTCCGCCGTTACGTTGCCGTTCTCGGTCACGAAGGCCAGCGTGAATTCTTCCGAAGAGGTTCCGTCCACGCTGTCGGCGGAGAGATTCTCTACCGTGGTGGTTGAGTCCACCACGATCGGCGCTATGCCTTGAACAACAAATGATTTCAGCTGGCCTTCGGTCTCGATGTGGCCCATGATCGAGATATTGCCTTCTTTGTCGAGGAGGAGAATTTCGTTGGCGTGAGTGCCGGGACGGAAACCCATGACGGTGTTGGCGTCGTTGATGGCTTCTCTCACATAATCGACAGAGCGGCTGACGAAACTGAAGACGAACGGCACCGGCAGTATGGAGAAGAGTACAATCGCCGCAAGCGTCGCCGCAATAAGAACTTTGCTTGATGTAGCGACTTTGAAATGCTTGGTCCCCGGGAAATTTTCAATTTTTAATTTAGAATTTTCATTGGAAATTGGAAATTTTTTGTCCAGCACTTTCTCCAGAGCCTGCTCTACATGCGCGGTATAAACAGGCGGAGCCGCAAGCTCATTTTCAAGCAAATATTTTCTGACGTCTTGACCGTAAGATCGCCATGGCTCAAGCTCGGAAAAAGTTTCGTTCTTCGAGCCATTCGAAATCTGCACCCGCACCATCTGTCGCCGCATGTAAGAGTCAAGTTCGGCTTTCGTCGTGTACCAAGCGTTGCCGATTTTTTTGGAAGCAATTTTTTTCTTACGGGCAAGAAGCGATAGGTATTCCGCGCTGTAAGGAGTAAGAAGCGCAGCATCCGACATCGAAAGCCACTTTGCGCTTTCTTCCGGTCTTGCTAACTGGTTTTTTGTTGTGCCGATATCCTGTATCGGTTCATCTTTCACGTTGTATTTATTATACATTTGGGAACTCAGCCTTACACATAAAAAATGGGGACAACTAAAGCCGAAATTTCCAATTCCCAATTTTGAATTCTCAATCAATTGCCAATAAACTAATTTTCAAACAATAAACATTGAAAATTCAATGAAAATTGTAAAATTGAGAACTAAAAATTTGAAACTTTACCTACGTGAAGTCTTATAAACCTTAATAATCTATACTTAGAAAGATTTAAAAACCTTTATATGTAAAATGAATAATGTTAAGACTTCCAATAACTTTTCCTTTTATATCCCATTTATCAATCGGCCCAAGTTCTCTGGAATCAATACTCACGTTTCTATTGTCTCCAAGAGCGAAGTACTCTCCCGGATCGAGTTTTATGAGAGATATGCCCGTGGTGGAGGAGGTTTGTCCTTGGTTTAAATAAATTTCTTCAAGTTCTTTCCCCGGATCAGTACGAGCAGACCTGACTATGATCCTGCCATTCTCAATAGTTATGCGTTCACCCGGAAGGCCGATGACTCTTTTTATAATCCTCTGGCCGTCTCTTGAGGAAGCTACAATTACTTCTTCGCGCTGTGGCTCCCTGCGAGTGAACGCCAATTTATTTATGAAAACGTAATCTCCGGAACGTATAGCCGGTTCCATCGAATCGCCGATGACGATGAATCCTTCGAGCACAAAAGTTCTAACAACTAGTGCGCCGGCAAAAGCTACTAAAAAGACTGATAGAATCTTAAGCTTCATCCCATTAGAAGTTTTACTTGTAATAATATTGTTGCCATACATATGTTTATTAAACTTCTAACGGGATTCATACGCTTGTACATATTAACACATATGCTAAATTATTAATGTTTATGACCCAAGAGATATATTTCTCCATCAAGGAAGCGGCCGAGATACTAGGGGTCTCTCCCCTCACTCTTCGGAACTGGGATAAATCGGGCAAATTCCGGGCCCAGAGACACCCTATGAATAATTATCGGGTTTACAAACTTTCTGCACTAGAACACATAATCGAGGACATCGAAAGCGGCACGGACAAATCGAACGCCAGAAAACAAATCAAAAAACTAACGATCCAGCATCTCGAGGAATAAATCCTAATGAACTAACGGGGATAAGGGGAGTAATGGGGATAATGGGGGGGTAAAAAATAAAGCGGTGAGACATTTTCCCTCTCCCTTGTCCCCCTTCACCCATTAATCACTTATTCCCATTTTGCCCATTACTCCTCTTAATCCCTTATTCCCATTTTACCCATTACTCCTCTTAATCCCTTTTATCAAATTTCTTTCTCTCATTCGCAAGCCAATGATCGAAATCATCTTCCACCTGTTCTCTCAATCTTATCCTCTCCCCGGCAGGCAAAGTCATACTCGAAGACATTTTTATTACTAAAGATTTCTGCAAATTCTCAATCAATAAATTAATTTCTTTCGCTCTCAGTTTCAGTTGAACAACTTGCGGCAACGAAGTATCGAGTGGATAGAATTTCAATTTCTCAATATCTCCTATTTCTCCTCTTTTTCCTCCTCCCCTTCCTCCCATTTCACCCATTAACCCCATTGAACCCTTTAACTCCGGATAATGCCCTTTCCAAATATCGGTGAAATCCTCTTCCAACCTTCTGTAATATTCTGTTTTGTAGAGCGAGCCGAGCGATTCATCTGGTCAGCAAGTTTAATTAAAGTATCTTCCCTCCCAGGAAAGGTGTTTGTGAATTCTGCGCATAAAGACTGGAGCTCGTCAGCTTTCTTATAAACCAGAAGGTTTCTGTATCCGTATGGATTCCGTGCTGGTTTGATGGTCATTCAATGGGACTAAAGGGAATAATGGGTTTAATGGGTTTAATGGGTTTAATGGGTTTAATGGGTTTAATGGGTTTAATGGGTTTAATGGGTTTAATGGGTTTAATGGGTTTAATGGGTTTAATGGGTTTAATGGGTTAAATCCATTATACCTCTTACTCCCTTTTTACCCTTTATCCCTTTATTCTCCTCTCCAACAATAATTCTTGAACAATAACTGGATTGGCCTTCCCGCCAGTCTTTTTAATAACTTGACCAACCAGATACGGAATGGGAGCTTCTTTGTTTTCGGATAAAACTTCGTTCACAATTTTGTCCAATACTCCCCTATCGCTCTCCTGGAGCAAATTATTTTCTTCCGCTATTTTCCTCGCCTCCCCGCTTTTTTCTCCTATTATCTTCAAAACCGCCTTTGCTCCTTTTGAAGAAAGCTCTCCGCTTGAGATCATATTAATAACTTCTGCAAATTCTTTGGCATCGATAGGCTCCTTCAATTCTGAAGTAATGTAATTAGAAGCCAGTACCAACTTGGCGGTCCAACCGCCAAGTTGGCTTGCCACCTCTTCAAAGTAGCCACCCCACCCCGGCTGGGTTACGTAAATTTCGGCGTGCTCTGCCGAAATGCCCAGCTTCAAAAGGCGGTGCCTTTTCTCCCACGGGAGTTCAGGAAGAGTTAAATCGAAATTCAACTCTTTGATAAAGAGTTTTGGCAAATCCGGATCCGGGAAATAACGGTAGTCATGAGATTCTTCCTTGGCTCTTTGCGAGAACGTTTCAGACTTATTCTCGTCCCAGCCTCGCGTTTCCTGCACCACTTTCTCCCCGCTTTCAAGAATTTCCACTTGTCTCTTATATTCATATTCGATAGCCTTGCCAACAGCTCTGAATGAATTCAGGTTTTTAACCTCCACTTTCGTACCCAAGGGTCCGACCTTGGAATCATTCTTAAGGTCTGACCTTGATACGGATATGTTTGCTTCGACTCTCATTTCTCCCTTCTCCATATTCGCCTCCGCGATATCCAGATAGTTCAGGAGCAATTGCAATTCTTTGGCAAATTTTACCGCATCCGCGGCGCTTGTTATTACCGGCTCAGTAACCAATTCCATAAGCGGAATCCCCGCTCTGTTGAAGTCGATCAAGCTCTCATCTCCTTTGTCATGCAATGACCTTGCTGTATCTTCTTCTAAATGCACACGCGTCAATTTAACGCCCGCAAGCTCTCCTCCGCTGACCAAAGGATGCTTGTATTGACTTATCTGATAGCCCTTGGGAATGTCGGGATAAAAATAATTTTTCCGGTCGAATTCAGTATAATCCGCCAGCTTGCCGAGAACGGCCGCCCCCAGGCGCAACACCGCCCTTATGGCTTCTTTGTTGATGACAGGCAGAGTGCCCGGGTAGCCCATGCAAACCGGGCAGATGTTTACATTCGGCCGCACTTCATTTGGATCGTTCTTAGAATCGCAGAACATCTTGGTTCTGGTCTTCAGTTCAGCATGTATCTCGAGCCCTACCGTAAGCCGATAATTTTCAATTTTCATTGGAAATTAAGAATTGTAAATTGTAAATTTTTCAGAGCTTTATCATCCAAAATCGAGATTGGAACTACCGTCTCACGAACCGATTTTAATATTTTAATTTTTTCTTCCACTTCTTGCTCTGAAATAATGTCGGCCTTGGTAAGCAATACCACTTCTGGCTTTCTTGCGACATTCATATTATAGAGCTCGAGCTCTTTCCTCACAATCTTATAGGCTTCGAGCGGATCGGCCTCTTCTGCCGAGATGCAATGCATAAGCGCCTTAGTCCTTTCAATATGCTTTAAGAATTTGTGCCCTAAACCTCTGCCTTGGGCGGCACCTTCTATGAGTCCTGGAATGTCCGCCAGCACCAGTCCATAAAACGTTCCTAAACCAGGCTCAAGCGTTGTAAAGGCGAAAGGACCCACTTTCGCCTTGGCGCGAGTAAGCGTATTAAGCAAACTCGATTTGCCGGCATTGGGCAATCCAATAAGGCCTATATCGGCGATTAGAAGAAGTTCGATCAGAAAGTCCGCCTCCTCTCCGGCTTCCCCGAGGGTCTTTTCCCTGGGGCGGATATTAGTCGAACCTTTGAAATGTTCATTGCCAAGACCGCCGCGGCCTCCCTTGAGGAGGAGTACCCTTTCCTCTCCATTCAATAATTCGATTTTATGGCCTGTTGTAAGGTTTATTAATCTTGAGCCGACAGGAAACTTAATTTCAATATCACTGCCGCTTGCCCCCTGGCGCGAATCAGCCTCGCCGTCCTTGCCGCGCCCTGCTTCAAAAACTTTTATGTTACGGTAATTTGCGAGGATACCTATGTCGCGGACTGCTCTGGCGTACACGTCGCCGCCCTTGCCGCCGTTGCCGCCGGAGGGCCCGCCTTTCTCCTTGCCCTTCTCATGCCGCCAGCGCACCACCCCGTCGCCACCACGCCCGGCCTTCAAGTGAAGAGTTAATTCATCAATAAACATGGTATTAAATTACCCTAATTATTCTAATTAACCTAATTGACCTAAATGACCTAAATGACCTAATTGACCTAAATAATGCCAAAATTTAGAATAATTAGAGCAATTAGAAATTAGATTAATTCTCGAGCGCTTTTCGCGCGAGAGCTATGGCTCCCTCCCGGCTCTCGGCTCCGACCAGAAACCCAGCCTTGTGGCAAAAAATAGCATCGGCCACACCGGATGCCGCCGCAAGCTCCCGGCTGACAAGGCCGGCCCAGGGTTCGGGGAACATCTTTTTTGCCTTATAAGTATTGGAATCTTCCGGCACCACCTGAGAACTCCAGCTGCCGTTAGGCCTCGGGTAAACCACGTACACCGCTTCGGTCGAAATAAGCACGCGTTTCCACTTTGCATGACGAGGGAGAACTATAATTCTCTTATCCTCGCTTGAATCATATATTTTCTGAACTTCCCGCCAGTCTCTTGCGGTATTTTTGGCATCTTCAATCTCTCTCCTTATAAGCCCGCGTGCGTGCGTCAGGGCTTCGAAAAAGTTGCGGTCGTAATCCTCCATGGATTCGGCCTGCTCGGCGAAGGATTCGAAAAAGTCCCCGAGAGAATACTCCCGCACATCCCCGATTGTCGGCTGATATAAATCAACGCCGTTGTCACCGGCATCTATCGGCATGGCGAGCTTCTCCTCGATTATTCGCGCCTCTTCGGATCCGCCCGCAATTTCTTCGCCATACTCCTTCCAAATCAACCCGAAGGATGCGTAGGGAACGCCATTCTCTCTTACTCCCGCCCCGCCGACCTGATGGTGGTCAAACTGGAACTTTGCCGGATCGTAGGAGAGCCCCACATCAACTACGATATCCGCAGAGCCGATTACGGCTTCGTCACGGCTTCTTACCACTTCCGCGTCTGGAAATTTGATAAGCAGCGTCGCTACCGCCAGAAGTTCGTCGGCGTGGAAGTGGCCGTTATGCGTTACGATTCTCATTTCTATACAGGCGGTTTATCCAGGCGAGAAGGAAATAGTAGAGAATGACGGTAAGTGACATGACGGGAATGGTAATATAGCCGAACTCCATGACATATATTTTCGAACAAGCACCTTCGGCGGCCGTGCATGGCAGAAGCGAGGCCCCACCCCAGTAAACATAAGCCTGATACAGCGCAATTACTCCGGCGAGAAGAGAAAGCGCAATCGAATAATTGAATACCGAACGGTCGCTTCTCCAGAGAGCCGCCGAGAACAAGACAAGCTGCGGATAAAGGAAGACTCTCTGCCACCAACATAGGACGCAGGCTTCGTAACCGACAATTTCGGAATAAAAGAGACTGCCGGCAACTGCTCCGAGAGAGATGAGAACTCCGAATAAGAGCGAGTACTTACCGATAAAATCAACTACCTTCCCTCCGAAAGAACTTCGAAAAATTACGGCAACCACCAAGAATGCCAGGAGCGCATGCGAAAATAGCACAAGATATGGGAGAAAATTTTTTATCGTTTCGATCATTCTTGCGCAGGCAGAGAACAGCCGGTAAATTGGCTCAAACTTTCAAGCGGCAAGTTGCCCACCTCCCTCGTGCCGTCGGCGAAGTCCCAAGTCGGATACCCTTCGACCTTGGCCTCCTTGCAGACTTGTAACTGGCCCTTACCATCGGGCGTTGAGCATTCGATTCGCGGCAGGAGCTTGGCTGAACGGCCAAAACGGGCCTCCTGATTCTTGCAGTTCGGACACCAGAAAGCGCCATAATACGTGGCTCCACTGTCCTTGATGCATTGAGCGAAGGCGTCGAGCTCTCCCGGTTTGCCGGGAGTCCTCACTAACCAGACCACTCCTCCGATAATGACCAGCATAACGATAATCCAGGCAATTGATTTTCCTTTCATCCCTTTCATATATTGTTAATTATACAGCAAAAACATCAGTTCAGACAAACCACCAAAGCCGACGCCAACGAGAATCAGGGTAAGCATCATGCGCACCGTAAGACCCACCACCGTTAAGACGAGGTACGGCATAAAACGCATTCTGAAGAAGCCCGCCGCGAGCGAGAGCGGAAGGGAGGGAATGACCGGAATCGCGCGAATAATGAGGAAGATTATTTCGTCATACCACACGCCCTTGAAGCGGGCATTGATCTTCTCTACATCGCGCCAGTTGAAGCGAAGATAGTTGTGAAGCTTCCCTACCGAGGGCTTCCCGCCGAAGTAGGCCAGAGCGTAAGCGGGCAAGGTACCGAGGGCACTGCCGATACCTACCGGCACCGCGACGAAGACTAAGAGCTTAGCCATGAGCGCCATAGTGAGTGAGCCGTTGATGAAAATAAGCTGGCCGGCCAGGATAAGCGCGTAAGGCACCACCATGAGAAGCTCGTTGGCAAGCGCCACGAAGAAGATGATGACCGCGCTCGAGAGATCCGGGCGCACAACCACGTCATTTATGAGCCTGAGAATGTCTAGAGCTTCTTGCATGGGGTTTTAAATTTTCAATTTTCATTTTTCGCCGCCATTCTCTCTTGATGTTCTGGAGTATTCAAGAGGCCACACTTTTTGTACTTCTTACCGGAACCACAGGGGCACGGGTCGTTCCGGCCCATCTTCTCCCCTCCCGGCAGATTCTGAACAGGAAAAGCGTCGCGGACTGCGGCGGCAGGAGCGGAGCGTACGTTTTCAGTAGAAAACGATAGCGCGGTTTTCCTGTCAGAATCTGCCGCTTTTATCAAAGCCTCAACATCAAGCACCGCCACGAATTCGGCAATCTGTTTCGCCATCGACTCCTCCATCTGGCGGAAGAAGCGCAGGCCGTCCTTCTTGTATTCTACCAAGGGGTCACGCTGGCCGTAGGCGCGCAGATTCACGCTGCCACGCAGATACTCCATCATCTCGAGATGGTCAACCCAGAAGAGATCGAGAGTCTGAAGGATAACGCGGCGCAAAACTTCGACGACAGTCGGATTGTCAAACGGGATCTTTTGCATTTTCTCGCTGATATCGAGACCGGAAAGATATTTCTCCACCGCCTCACGACCGCCAATGAGAATCTCGCGTCTTCTCTCATAAATGGTTTTTCTTTGGAAATTAAGCACATCGTCGAACTCGAGCACGTGCTTCCTAGCGTCGAAGTTGAAGCCTTCGATCTTCTCCTGCGCTTTCTCGAGCGAATTGGTGATGAGCTTGTTCTCGATCGGCTCGTCTTCCGGGATATTGAAGCGTCCCATCATACTCTTGATGGTATCGACGGCGAAGATGCGCAAGAGTGAATCCTCTAGAGAGACAAAGAATTGCGTCTCGCCCGGATCGCCCTGGCGGCCAGAACGGCCGCGCAGCTGATTGTCGATGCGGCGGGCGTCGTGGCGTTCGGTACCCAAGACGAAGAGTCCGCCAAGCGACTTTACTTCTTCGTACTCTTCCGGAGTTGAAGGATTGCCGCCGAGTTTGATGTCAACGCCGCGGCCCGCCATGTTAGTAGCAACCGTTACTGCGCCTTTTTTGCCGGCCTGGGCATAAATCTGGGCGTCCTGTTCGTGATTCTTGGCGTTCAAGATGTTATGCTTGATGCCTTCGTTCTTCAAATATTCCGAGAGCAATTCGTTGTGCTCGATTGAAACCGTGCCGATAAGAAGCGGCTGACCCTTTTGACTTAGCTCCTTAGCCTTCTTCGCCACAGCCCTGTATTTCCCGGCGTGGGTTTGGAAAATCTGATCGCCGTGATCAATTCTCGCAACCGGCTTATTGGTCGGCACAACGTAAGTCTCAAGACCGTACACTTTATAGAACTCTTCTTTGGAAGTAAGCGCCGTACCAGTCATGCCCGCGAGCTTCTCGTACATTCGGAAATAATTCTGGAAGGTAATAGACGCGTAGGTGCGAGATTCTTCTTTAATCTTTACCCCCTCCTTTGCTTCTATCGCCTGATGCAAGCCCTCCGACCAGCGTCTCCCGGGTTGGAGACGACCGGTGAAGGCGTCCACAATCACTACTTCATCGTCTTTTACCACATATTCCTTGTCTTTGTGATAAAGCGCTTTGGCTTTGACGGCGGTTTCAAGATGATGAACGTACTTGATACCGCCTTCGGTATAAATGTTTTCAATCCCCAAAACCTTCTCGGCATTGTTGATGCCTTCGTCTGTGAGGGAGATGGCCTTCAACTTCTCATCGACGGCAAAATCTCTGCCTTGGTCGAGCGAAGCGGCAATTTTCGCGAAGCGGGTATAAAGTTCGCCAGCAGCGCCGGTATTGCCGGAGATGATGAGAGGGGTTCTCGCTTCATCGATGAGGATCGAATCCACTTCGTCAACGATGGCAAAGTTGTAATCTCGCTGAGTAAGATTCCTTCGGTCATAAACAAGATTGTCGCGCAGATAGTCGAAGCCGAACTGGTTATTGGTGCCGTAGGTAATATCGGCATTGTATGCTTGTTGTTTTGTTGCCGGTCTTAAAAACTCATAAACGATTTTGAAAGATCCTTCGATGTCGCGCACTTCATCCAAGGTCGGACCTGTATGCGTTTCGTCATAAAGATACGAAGTCTGATCATTGAGCACTCCGACGGAAAGTCCGAGATAATTATAAATTTGCCCCATCCAGGCCGCGTCGCGCCGCGAGAGATAATCATTAACGGTAACGACGTGCACACCCTTACCCTCAAGGGCCACGAGATACGCGGGCAAGGTGGCCACAAGCGTTTTTCCTTCACCTGTTTTCATTTCTGCTATGCCACCATGATAGAGCGCCAAACCACCGAGAATTTGCACGTCGAAGTGCCGCTGGCCCAAAGTGCGCTTGGACGCTTCGCGCACGGCGGCGAAGGCTTCGGGGAGAATATCGTCAAGCGATGCGCCGTTAGAAATGCGCTTTTTGAAATCTTCCGTCTTCGATTTCAAATCTTCGGGAGAGAGTTTTTCAAAATCAATTTCGAGCGCGTTAATCCGCTCGACCAGAGGCCGCCAAGACTTGAGCTTCTTCTCTTCGGGAGTGCCTAAAATAGACGATAAAATGCCCATTTCTGGGCATTTTATCACACGAAAGGAAAAAAGTAATTAAGCTCTCTTCTTTCGGGAAGAAGTTTTCTTCTTCTTGGTTGCCTTCTTTTTCTTTGCCATTGTGATACGAATCTTACGAATTTGATCGAATGATAAGAATCCATTCGCGACATTCGATGTCATTCGTGGTTAATTAGTAACTTCTGTCGTAAAAATTTTCTTAAACTTTTACGCTTGTATTAATTATCGTACTTACTACGCACACATACAATAGATAAGACGGAAAATGTGTGGATAACTTTCCGGAACAAAATTTTCAATTTAGAATTTTCAATTTTCAATTACTGATTTCGAACCTGCCGAATGTACTCGTCGTAAGTTGCGGCGTTGCCCGGATCTAATTTCTTGCGTCTTTCCAAAATTTTAATTACTTCCGCGAAACGTTTATGTCCATAGTAAGCCTGAAGAATCCTGTCTTCGAAAACGAATTGTTTCTCAGTAAACTTCGCAATCAGATTATTCTCGAGAGCTCTGTCTCCGGCATAAATAGCGCCGAGGAGATAAATAACCTTAGCCTCGGTATAGTCAGGCGCCAAATCATAAGCTTGTCTGAAGAAAGATAGACCGGTAGCTGAATCGTTCTTGGCAAAATAGGCGGAGGCGGTATCGAAGTATACTTGCTGTTTACCCGGCATGATTTGGCGCGCCCTTTCCAAATAGAGGAGCGCTTCATCGGGGAAACCCGTGTTGACCAGAAAAGAACCTGCCAAGAGCTGGCGCTTGGCATCATTAGGATGTTTGTCCGCTTCTTCGCGCACTACCTGTTTGGCGAAGCCGTAGAATTCATTCTTCTTTTCCAAAGAAAGACTGCTCTCAAGCAAAGCAACCGAGTTCTGGGCCATATGTTCGATAATTTCTCTTTTGCCTATGGTCGAGGCTTTATAGGCTTTCATGAAATATGAACCGGTATTTTCAAACTTCTGCAATTGAAGTGATTTGAGCGCTTCGATTAAGTAAACATTGGCTACTAAAGGCTTGACGTTTCCGAAGTAGAAAACCAGCAAGAAGACAATGGCGGCCGCAGGCAAGGCGACTTTCTTTACCCAATTTTCCGGCAGGGTAAAACTGGGGGACAAAGTGCCGTGCGGAGAACGCTGACACGCGTAAGCCAAGAGAGAGAAGAACAGAATGTAACTTATAAGATGGTCGAATACGAACAAGTTGTGGAAAGCGTATGCCGAGAGGAGTCCGGTCAGTATGGACCTTTCCACATGAGAGAAGCTTCGATTACCGCGCCAAATGACATACAAAATCGCCGCATAGAGGGAGAGGTAACCAAGGAGACCTAAGAAGCCACCTGATACAAGCCAGTCGAGATAAGTATTGTGCGCGCGATCAAACCACGGCTCAAGATTAAACATCTCCGGCTTATAATGCTTCTGGAAAACATAAATGAAGTTCTCCTGGCCCCATCCAAATAGTGGCCTCTCTTTAAATCCTTCGACAGCCATGGGCCAAACATAATAACGGCCTTGGTAAATATCGGAGAAATTAAGCTGGGTAAAGCGTGAGAGGACCGGACTATTTTGGACAAAACTTGTCTGCCGCAGAGACAGGAAACCTCCGGCTATAATGAGCAGTACGGCGAGCAAGATGACACTGCCCTTGCGTATGAGAGGATCCTTCTTGTTTCTCAAATTAAGCAAAGCGATGATCAAGAGTCCTCCCAAGAGACCCAGGATCGCTCCGCGAGTAGCGGTATGGTAGAGAATAAAAACTTGTCCCAAGATCAGGAAGATATACAACCATCTCGACATTCTGTTTGAATACTCGCGCCAGAGGAAGTATAGCGCGATAAAAATATGGAAGAGCATATAGACCGCGAGGTATGTGGCATTGCCCAGAGTGCCGTCAACGCGCACGCCTCCCTGGTGAATGGCGATTGTTCCGGCAAGCTGGAGCAGGACATAAATAATCATGAGTAGGGAAGCAAAGAGCGTAGTCTTCCACCACTTCTCCCAATCAATTTCACGGAACATGGAACCAATCACCAGAAAGAACGCTCCGAGGTGCAGGAAGAGGATTAATCCTTCCATCCGTTCGTAATCGCCCCAGAAACTTCTGGCAACATCAATACTGGTTAAAGTAGAGAGACCAATGGTCGCAAGGAGAAAAGCTATCGCATAAAGTGCCGGAGATTTCCTGGGTCGATAAGTCTTATCAAGGAGAGCTAGAATAATCCACGCGAAAAAGATTACCTCCGTAATAGTCCTCCAGGCGAAGGCCTTGGTGGTAATAAAGGGGAAGAAGAAGGAGCTGGAAACGAGAAAGGGGACAAACGGAACCAGAAAAAGACCTGTAAAAATGACATTCCGCAGAATTTGTTTATTCATTAATGCTATATATTATCACACTATTGATATAAGAAAAGCCCCGGCCCCGACGAATCGGGGACGAGGCCTTGAAACTAGAACGAGTTCTTCGATTCCCCAAAGAACATCTGGCGATATTCCGCCTGAAGTTCCCCGAGCAGAACACTAGCCTCCGGAGTGCCCTCGGCAGCCCTGTCAATTTCCGGCCATCGAGACTCCGGGAACTTTACCTTGAGAGCGAAGGTCAGGCGAAACCGCCTTATTTCCTCCCTTGGGAATTGAGGCATATCGAGGACCGAGTCTTCTGCATTGCCGGGCGCGATGAGGTCCGGATCCATGAACCCCGCTCTGACTGCTTCGTCCCTCGCCGGCGTACCGTAGTACGGTGTGAAGGTGAAGCAATTGGTCGTATCGACGTTGGGAAAACGTCGATTGAGAAGGATCGTTTCCCGCGCTATTTCTGGCGTCTCGTGGGGGTAACCCACGATATTGTTGGTATTGTAAACCACCCCGAGGTCTGCAGTGATGGCAAGCGCCCTGACCGCTTCGTCGTTAGTAAACTCCTTTCTGACCACCGTCTGCCTGAACTTTTCGTCGCCATTTTCAATGCCGAAAGCGACCCGACGAAGACCGACCACCTGAAGCGCTTTCAGTCGCCAATCGGTAACAGTCTCCACTCTGGTTTGCACCCAGAATGGCAGCTTCACATCCTGATACATCTCGCAGAACTCATCGAGTTCTTGCCGAGACATCATCAGGAACGTGTCGGCCCAGAAGAATGCATACTCCACGGCATGGGCATCGCGATAGTACAAAAGTTCTTCCCGGACTTTTCCCATCGACTTCATCCGCTTGCCGGTATCAGCCGAGTTGCAGAAACCGCAATGGTAGACGCAGCCTCTGATGGTCTCCACCGGCGCCATCCGGTAAAGCTCTCCCGCCATCGGGCGAATGAGTCGCTCCGGATCAAAGAGGCCAAGATCGAAATTCGTCGGGTTGTCATTCATGTCGATCGGTTCCGGTGGCGGATTTTGGCGAATCATGCCGAACCGGTCGCGATACACGAGACCGGCGACATTGCGCCAATCCCCCCCTCTCTCCATCTTCTGGCAGAGTTCGAGAAGTGGCTTTTCCCCTTCGCCGACACAGACGATGTCGATTTCCGGAAAATCGAGTGCACGCTTCGGAGCGAAGGTGGCGAACGAGCCGCCGAGGATCACCGGCATCACTTTGGGATCGCGATGCTCGATGCGCCTGACAACCTCAATGCCAAGCTCGAAAGTCGATTCCGTGCAAGACATGGCGATGAGGTCTGGACCGAAAGAATTCACCTGATCATTGAGATCAACCCACGGATTCCGATCCGTCCTCTTGAGCTTCCTATGCGGGGATGGCCTGACGCCAAGAGACTGCTCAGTGAGCCTCTCGTAATCTTTGGTGAGATCGAGACCATAATCGGTCGTGTCGAAGACACCAACCGAGAAGCCGTGGTTCTTCAAAATACGCGATAGAAGAGTGATACCTGGCGGCACGAGCGTCTCGCCCCGAAAGTTCGGATAGACGAAAAGTACCTTGAAACTCATTGGGAATCCTCCACAAGTGTACGAATCTTTAAAAATTATAACATGGTTTTACTTATTTACAATTACAGTATTTCATGTTACTTTAAGTAACAATGCTTGATTTGAGGAATTATCTTTACCAAACCCTCCGCAAGGGCGAAAGTTTATTCAAAACTGACATGATTTATCTGGCCAAAGGCGGCGGCTGGCTTGTGTTCGGCCAAGCCATCGCCACATTTCTCGGCTTCTTCGTCTCCATCGCCTTCGCCAATCTGATTTCAAAAGAATCCTTCGGAATATACAAGTTCGTGCTCTCAATGGCGGGAATAGTAGGAGCCTTCAGTCTTACCGGTCTGGGAGTCGCCGTCACTCAATCGGTGGCCAAAGGGTTTGAAGTCCTTTCGCGAGGATTCCGCCATAATCTCAAGTGGAGTTTAGGAATTTTTCTAGGCGGGATCGCATTATTTGGATATTACTTGGTTAATGGCAACCTGCTTTTATCTACTTCTTTCTTATTGATGAGTATCTCTTTGCCTATAACCACAAGCGCGACCCTATACGGCGCCTATTTGTTGGGCAAAAAAGATTTTCGGAGAAATTCCCTTTTCGGCATAATCTCTAACCTTATTCCGGCCGCAACCATCTTAATAGCCATTGTTTTCACCAAAAATATTTGGGTAATCATTTTTGCCTATTTCTCAATCACCGCTCTGACTACCTATTATCTTTACCGCAAAACTTTAGCGATTTACGCAAGCTACGGCAGGAGAGACGATCCGGAACTCCTCTCTTACGGCAAACACTTAAGCGCCATGGATGTCATCGGTAGGATTGCCGGTTACGTGGACAAAATTCTCATCTTCCATTACCTGGGCGCGGCCCCTCTTGCCATCTACTCCTTCGCCATTGCTCCGGTTGAACAACTCCAGTCCGGCAAAAAAATTCTAAGCACCCTGATTCTGCCCAAAATCAGCAGAAGCTCTTTTAAAGAGCTACAAAATACTACTCCCAAGAAGTCTCTCTCACTCGCACTCTACGGCTTAGCGCTAGCCGGCCTATGGATGCTTGCCGCTCCATACTTTTATAAACTACTCTATCCTCAATATCTGGATTCCGTCTTTTACTCCCAAATATATTCCCTAACCCTTCTTGCTGTCGCCGGCACCCTCTTCAACGAGACTTTGGTCGCCCACCAAAAGAAGAAGGAGCTCTACATCCATCGCACTGTGATGCCCATCGCGCAGTTGATCCTATTTTTCATCATGCTCCCTCTTTATGGCTTGACAGGTCTTATCATTACCCACGTAATCATCCGTTCAACTGGTAGTATCTTGGGTTACTTCTTGGTCAAAACAGCCTCCGCTTGATCCACCACCCACTTACTGCCGTTCTGATAAGGGTCGCCGAAAAAATCTTGTTGAATCTTTTCCCAAACAGATTCCGAAACTGATCTTATGTTTCTTACCTGATTTATTAATTCAGCCGGGCTTTCGACAAAAATACCATATTGAGAATAATCAGGTTTTAACGAAAAGAAGTCCCCCCACTTCTTGGTCCAGAAGAGAATAAAGGGCTTAGATTGCAACACCGATTCTAATACGCCGGCACTATGAGAACCGACCACGACATCGGCATTGGCAATGGCCTCATGCATGCTTGTTTTCAAAATTTTTTCTTGGCTGAATTTCTTTAATAATTCCGGACGATTCTCTTTGAGCCATTCTTCGAAGCCATCTTTATACGGACGAAATTTTACATAAAGAGATAAACTCTCATCTTCCGTAAGCGCCTCAAAATACGGCAGAACTTCTTCCGGCGCAGCCAGCTCCTCCGCCACAAACAGAACTTTTATTGACTTGGCGGTTGAACCGCCAAGTGGCGGTTCAACCGCCTTCTCCAGTGGACGCATCAGACCGGAGACATAAAGTTGTTCCGGTTTGTAGGCCTTACTGTGCTTTATGTAATATTCTCGCCACCACTCGGACCACAATCCGTACTTATCGATGGACAAAGTCTTCTCCCCATCAAATTCGTGCATAAAGTCGGAGACGAAATATGATTTCGGATGCAAGCCATGCTGTATACCCACGGTAGGGATACCGAGAAGCTTGCACGCCAATACTTCTGGAAAATTGCGATTAATGGCTCCCGGAATTATCGCTACCTTTATACCGATAAACTTCAAGATAAATTTCATAGCCCTGATTGCCCAAATATCGCTTCTGACATTTTGAATATAATGGACAGCCACTCTCGACCAGAAATCGGGTTTGACATCAATCTTCTCTTTAGCGGCCAACAAACCAGCAATGTTGCGAACCAAGGTAACAATGGCGTAGGAATATATAACCGGCCTCTTTCTGACCTTGGCGTGCTTCAATACCACAGAGGAAGACTCCATGCTCCTGATGAATTCCGCAAACTTAATTCCCCTGCCGCGTAATTCCTCGTAGATAAACTTCATTCTGAAGTTATAATCGCGGGGAAGATCCAGTCTGTCGCTCGACCAGACCAAAAGTTTAGGGGATCGCAGTTTAAGCCAAAATAAAAACGGAAGAGACAAAGTCGTTTGAATCAAGATGCCGATGGGAAAACGTCTCTGGAGTTTGGATTCGATTTCACACTTTACACCGTGTGATTCAAGGTAATGTCGGAATAGGTCGGGAAAAGGCGGTTCATAAAGATAAACAACTTGAAAATTCTTTAAATGTTCCAGAAGTCTTTTATATTGTGTATAAGGCAGGCAGAACTTATACATCAGATTGTCATAATTCATCCACCAAAGCTCAAAGCCCTTATAATTTACGCTCTTCGAAATTCGACGGCCACTGGAATCTGTCAAAAGAGAGAGATTCCTCACCAACTCAGAGGCCTCCTCAACTGAACCGGGACCGACAAAACTCTTCAGCGCACGAACATCTAGAACTTCATCAAATTTCTCTCTAGATCGCTCCGGCCAACCTTCTTCAAAACACACTACAATAGATTTTATCATTTATGATACTTTATAAGCACAAGTGTCTCCTTCATAGACAAAATGTTTATATCCTTCCTTTTCAAGAAGAGAGCAGCTTTGTGATAATTCATCAGGTGTTATGAGACTGTGCTCGAAATTGATTATATCCGGGGAAAAATATCTAAAATCAAACTGATTAAGTATTTTGCTATCATATCCTTGGCAATCGGTTAAAAGAAAATCTATTTTATCTATGCCATATTCACTAAATAGAGAGTTAAGAGTCATTATTTTTACGCTTATTTCTTCAATGTAATCGTTTGGGTCGTGAGAAATATAATGCAGCACATTGTTCCTAATGGGAGGGAGCCGGTTTTTGACATTTGTCACTATCTGATCTCGGTAGAATGAAGAACCGCTGGATGCCTTGTATTCCTTACCGCTAAGCACGAGATTCGGCTTGATTCTATAAAATGGAGCTTCCCCGTCCTTTTCTCCTATTGCAACATTGGCAAATTTTAGATTCGGATTGTCTTTATAATTATTTTTAAGTCTCTCAAAAACTTCTTTCTGTGGCTCGACCATTAATCCTGACAATTGATATCTTAAAATATAACGGTACAAAGAGTCATATGTCTTACCATCATTTGCCCCTATCTGAACCACAAAAGGTCGTTTTAAAGAGAAGTACATATCGAAAAAGTTTTCTTTCTTAATCTCGTTTAGAATTACCTTTTGATACCCGAGTAGGCCGAAAATTCCTTTAATCATTGTTTATCACTTTAATAATTCCTCTATTAAAATATTAATGCTATTCTCGTGCACTCTCTGCCAAGCCTTTTCGCTTGAATTGGAATTATGCGGAGAAAGAATAACATTTTCCATTTTGGTAAATGGATGATTGGCGGCTAAGGGTTCACTTTCAAAGACATCGAGTCCAACCCCGGCAATTTTCTTACTATCCAAAGCATTAATCAAAGCCTTTTCTTCTACCAATGGGCCTCTGGCACAATTGATAAGATAGGCAGTAGGCTTCATTAGAGAGAGGGTCTCCGCATTCATTATATGGAAACTTGTAGGATTAAGATCACAGGCAAGAACTACGAAATCTGATTCTTTCAAAAGTTCTTTAAGCGAAACCATGAAATCAAACGATTTTTCCTTGATATCATTGCCCAAAATTCTTGCGCCGAAAGCTTGGGCTCTTTTAATAACCGCGCTGCCGATATTGCCAATGCCGATTACCCCCACAGTACATTCATTCAGAGCTTTGCCCAACTTCTTCTCCCAAACGCCTCCTCTAATTTTTCTATCCAAATCAAATGTGCTTCTGGCGAAAGCAAGGATATAACTCATGACTGTATCTGCTACGGGTTCGGTAAAGGCGTTAGGTGTGTTTCTGACTGGAATACCTCGCCTAGCCGCCGCTTCTTTGTCTATTGAGTCAGTGCCCGTGCCCCACTTCACGATCACTTTAAGCTTCGGCGCCGCGGCTAAAACTTTTTCCGTTATCCTATCATCTCCGCAAAGAATGCCGTCGATGTCACCCATCAACGGCAAGAGCTCTTCTTCAGACATACGCTCTTTGACTTCCGGAACCAGAATTTCAATATTATGATCAGAAAAGACTCCCCTATATCTGTCTAACACCAGCTGGAAATACGGCGCTGTGATAAGTACTTTCTTCATGTAGCTATTTTACCAGAATTGACAAGGTTTATGGCTTGAGAAGAATTTTTAGATACTCTCCGGTGCGATGCATCTCCCAAGCTTTTTCAAAATCCTCAAGTGGGAAAACTGATTCGCCGAAGGCCCTCATATCGAGCTTCGGAAGAAGACTTAAAGCTTTTGGAAAGTCCTGTGAATCTCCCCCGACAGAACCGGCAATCACCTTCTCCCGCCCGACCAGATCTTCGAAATTATAATCAATGTTCCCGTACGGAAAGCCTAAAAGCATGATAGTCGCGTCATTCTTACTATCCCGTATTACTCTTTCTAAAACCTCCTTCGATCCCGTACCCTCAATTAAAGCATCGAATTTGGGAAGATGATCAAGAGACACACCAACCTCTTTAACTTTATCTTTAATTAAGTCAAGCCTATTCTGATTTTTGTCAAAGACACTCACTTGATAGCCCTCCAGAGAGAGAGTTTGAGCTGCCAGATTGCCGATAGGGCCTGCCCCAATAACAGCAATGCTAGCTTCCGGCTTTAACCTCTCTTTAATGCGCCGGATAGCTCTAAGGACAACTGCCAGAGGCTCGGCCATGGCAGCTACTTTAGGATCGAGGCCTGCCGGAATATGATGAAGAGCGTCGCCAGGTATGATCATATACTTGCTGTATGCTCCGTTGTAGTTGATTACTCCGACTTCCTGCCTGTTAGCAGAATCTCGGGAGAGAATGCATTCCCCCACTACCTTATCTCCAACTTTGAAACGTTCTTGGAGATGAGTATTTGAGCCGATGCGCGCCACCGTGCCGGAGAACTCATGCCCCGGCACAATTGGATAATTAGCGATACCATCGCGATAATAGCCGAGGGTTCCTTCCAGCACCTCAAGATCAGTCCGGCAAATACCGACATAATCAACGGAGAGTAGCACGTCGCCAGGATTCAGCTCGGGCAATGGTTGCTCTTTAAATTCGGCCTTATCCTTGCCTTTTATAATCACCGACTTATTATCAAGCGGGTAGAAAACCTCGGCCTTATCGCTCTCAAAATTGATATCATCCCCTTGATGCCATCCCGTTCTTGATCCTTTCCATTGATAGTAGCGGAAGCGCAAAATTTCCTCGACTCTTTTCAGAGACCAGTTTGGGAAGGAGGCGACGATGTCGCTTATCAAGCGTTCAAACAACCATAGATAGCTTACACCTGACTGCGGAGGCTCTTTAAGCCCGATTCTTACCGCCGCTATTGCCTCACGGCGATAACGGTTGAATACTTGATGCCATGCCTCGGTATGAATATGGTAAATGGACGCCCTCGGCTCATAGCGGATAAGATATCCTTCTTTTGTCATCGCTCTGGCCCAATCAATGTCTTCGAGACCGAAGAGATACTCGTTGAACTTTCTCTTCTCCCACAAGTCTTTCCTCACAGCCGAGTTGGCGTTGTTGGCATAGTCAATTGGCACCGTTGAATTGACGGCAGAGGCGCCGAAGAGCCGCTGGAAATCCATTTGTTCAGAAAACTTCGATTCCGGCACGCCCAACTGTCTGCCATAAACCATAGCTACCTTTCCATTCTCCAATGGATATACTAGATTCTTAAGCCAGTCATTGTTGACAGGCAAAATATGGGAAGAAGCGAAAACTAGGTATCTGCCCCTAGCCTCTCGACAGCCTAAATTAAGCGAATAACCGAAGGTGAAATCTCTGCTTGGAATCTCTATAATCTTGGCGCCGTAAGATCTTGCCACCTCCGGAGTTCGATCAGTTGAACCAGAGTCTACGACAATGACTTCGAAATCCCTATAACTCTGGTCTTTCAAAGCCTTGAACAAATTGTCTATGTTCTTTTCCTCATTATAAGTGCGGATGATAATACTCGTTTCCGGTACAGAAAACTCTTTAGCCATGAGTCTCTCTACTTTTTTTAAATCCTCCGGAGTATCAACACTATAAGTTTCTACACTTGAATGTACCATCTTAACCTTATGTCCGTGCTCCAAGAATCTATTCATGTCAATCGACTCGTCTCTCTCGTAAGTAGTCGGCTCAAGCGAGCTGAATTTCAAGAGATAATCTCGCCTGAACGGCATTACGCACACCTGTTTGAAACTTGAAATTGGTTTTCTGGAAAAGAGTAAGGCAAAATTCTCCCTGTCAACCGCCACCTTTGGGCAATTTGGGTCATTTTGCTCGTCGGCACTTCTTATCAGAGCCATGAGATTGACTACACCAATCGACTGATCTTCGAGCATTGCCGTTATTGCCCCGTCTATCATCTCGGGCTTTATCATCGGCTCATCACCTTGGATCATCACGGCGATATCAACCGGTTCGCCGGTCTCTTTCTCAATTTTTTCCACCGCTTCGGCCACTCGATCACTAGCTCTCTCATGAGTATCCTTTGTCATCACTATTGGCGCACCTATTGAGGCGGCGTAGTCGGCGATTTCCTTATCACAGGTGGCAATGTATAGCTTCTTTAGAAGGGAGCTCTTGCTGTTCTTGTAAACATGACCGATCATTGGCATACCTAAAATCTTGGCCAAGGGCTTGCCCGGGAAGCGCGAAGAGCCCATCCGGGCAGGGATAATACCTATGATATTAAGCTCTTTTTTCCCGTCTTTTTGAGCCATAAAGCCGCCAAAGACTAACACTAAATATCAATAAAATCAAGGTGTTTAATTTGGTCAAATTGTTTCTCCAAATCTCCATATTTCCTTAAATTAAACGGGTTGGGGTAGAAAGCTTCTTCAGGGAAGAGTTCCTTAAACTTCCCTGAAGCCAAATCGGCTCTGATGAAGAAAGCATCGTGCCCGTGAGTGTCGCAAGCGACTAGAATATAGCCTTTTTCCTTCGAAAGTTTAGTTAGGGCAGAAAGAGAAGCACCGAAATATAGCGGACTTTGGTGCGGACTAAAACGGTGTTCGGTATTATATTTCTGAGTAATGGAGCGATGGCCAAATGAAGAGTTGTACTCAAGTACGACTACTCTTGGATTAACGGAAGTAATCGCCTTCCATACCCAATAATCATTGCCGTCAATATCTATGGATAACAAATCTATCTCGCCTTTTTCTAGAATTTCGTTTATATTTTCTGCTGTCACAAATAAATGTGCCACTTTGACTTTGTAATCTTTGTAGAAGTCTTGAGCACTTTTTACCCAACTCTCGTTAGCATCAATCATAAGCCCAGACCAGCCGAAGTTTCGCGCCAGATTGGCGGTATTGCATTCTCTGCCGTCTTCTATCCCCATCTCGACGAAAGTACGGTTAACCGCGCCAATCTTGGAGAAAATGTAAGCGATGATGCCATCACCACCGTGTTTAGAGAAGGTTTTGAATTCGCTATTTCTAAAGTTATCTTTCTGGTTTGAAGTCCCTAGGTCAGCATAATGCGCGATAAAAAGATTCTTTAATCTCTCTTCAAGAATATTGATCTTCTCCGGATAAAAGAGAGAGAAGAACTTCGCCGGTATTATCCTTTTAACAAAGTCTTTCATAAATTTTTACAAGCTCTGCTATTTTATCATTTAAATTGAATTCGGCTTCAATCCTCGCACGAGCGGCCTGGCCGAATCTCTCAGGATCTTTAAGAATTTCAAGAACTTTCTCTGCCATCCTTCCCGTATCAAATGGATTAACGACAAAGCCGGTAACACCATCAATTACTGCCTCCTTTGCCCCGCCATAGCAGGTGGCAACTACCGGTTTGCCTAAAGCCATTGCTTCAAGCACAGTCCTGGGGAGGGCATCGAAGCAGATTGACGGGACTAACACGACACTTGAAGCGGCATAAGCTTTTTTCATCTCTTCGCGATTAAGCCAGTGCCCTGTGGCGCCAGCGGTAACGAGCTTGGCTTCCGGCAGTTTTTGCATCAAGTTTCTGACAACTTTGGCACCCTTAGCATCGCTTAGTCTCCCGGCGAAAAATAGAACCTTGCCGGTTCCGGTTGGAGTCCACTGGTATTCTCTCGTGTCTAAACCCGTATGCATTACCTCGATTCCCTTGATTCCATTTTGCTCTAGTGCAAGTCTTAAGGCTTCGCTCACGGCAAAAATCTTATCGGCAGATTTTAAATATCGCCTGATGATGAAATTTCGCAGAGGATTCCAACGTTTATTCGCCTGCTTCAACTGATCAAGCCATGTGAGTCTTGCATCGAAATTCTTTTGATACTTTTCCGTAGCCAGTTTGCCAAAGCTGAAAGACATGGCATCGCGAAGAGTCACGACGACTCTGGCATATTTCTTGGCAATTCTTAAAGAATGATACGAAAGAAAGAAGTGAATGTTGTTGGCATGGACAATGTCTGGCTTGATTTCTTTTAGAATTTCTTCGACTCTCCTTACTGCTCTCGGGTTATAAAGGGAGAGATACGCCCGCCATCTCTCGTGATACTTAGAGTCAACTTTAAAAACTTTTAAGCCATTGTATTCACTCTCCTCATTGGCGCGTCCAGCCGTAATGACGTAGACTTCGTGCCCCGCCTCTTGCACTCCTTTGGCCAGTTCGTATGTAGAGATACCCGCCCCGCCGAAGCTCTCCGGCGGGAAGTCGTCTTGCAAAATAACTACCTTCATATTTCTCTTGACATTATTCCGTAGTGTATCAAACTTTATGAGAGTATGAAAATAATCTGCCTAATCCGCTTGAAGCCCACCACCACTTATTTTATAAATAAGATCAATTCAATCTATCCGATCTCACTTGCCATCGTCGAGAATCCGAACCTTTCTATTTCAAACCCATCAATGCCTATCGCCAAGCGAATGGCCGAGAGACTCGGCAATAGAGACTGGCGGGGCATTATCAACTCTTTAAAATCGCGCTTCCTATTTTCACTCATATCTCTGCGGAAAATACTCAAGGGCAATCTTTTGGAAAAAAAATATAAAAAGATTTTCGACGCCGATTGGAAAAACGTCGACCCGGACATAAAGTTATTGTGGGTAAAAAGCATTAATAGTGACGATGTCTACGAATTATTGAGAGCAGAGAAACCAGACATCATCCTTGATCACGGCACATCAATAGTCAAGGACCATATTATTTCCACAGCCCCGGTCGCACTCAATGTACATTGGGGACTTTCCCCATATTACCGAGGCACGCATTGCACCAATTGGGCACTCTTTAACCGCGATCCGTATAATATCGGGGTAACAGTACACACCTTAAGTAAGGAGGTTGACGGAGGTGGCATAGTCGCCCAGACCAGAGTGATACCGGAGGCAGACGACGGTGTGCGTTCGATCAATGCCAAGCTGACTAAAGCCGGCACCGCCATAATAGTTGAAGCTCTTAGCCTTATGGCAAATGGCCTCGCCCTTAAAACACATCCTCAAGATCTCTCGATTGGCCTGCTTACCCGTGCCAAAGAATACACTAAGGACATAGAAAGTGAGGTAAAAAAGATTGAGAAGACCGGCCTTGCTTCCCTGCTAAATGATCCCGGAGCGCGAGAAAGGCAATCTATCTTAGAGAATGTAGAATCTTTACCATCTCTCCGTTAGTCAAAGCTTTTAAATCTGAATGACTGCGGCAGTATTTAAGCAGTTCTTCAAGTTCAGCCCACATATCATATTTTTCCACCTCCCAAGAATGCCCCCAGAGATGGAACACTCCTCCGCGAACTCTTGCGATATCAAAAGCACTTTTAGCCGCACTACCCCAAGATCTCATGTTTATTAAGGGAACCCCGAGCCGCCTAAGCGCGGGATCACGTTGAGTCAATGGTTGGAACAAATATCTCCAATAGTATTGGCGAGAATTAATCCTTCGAAAAGGAAAGGGATATACCTGGATTGTGGGACTAATTTCAGCCAAATTGCCGTCAGGCTCGATGCGGCCGCTCTCTGCAGTGCGAGCCCCGGCGAAACCCAAATTTCTCACAATTGCCACATCATTCTTATCATAAAAACCTGATGGGTAACAAAACATTTCCACCTCTTTATTCAAAACCTCTTCGAGCCATTTCTTACTGCCTGCTATCTCTTCAAACTTTTCTCCCTTCGAGAGCGAACGCAAGTCGGGGTGGGTAAGAGTATGAGCGCCAATCTCATGGCTTGCCCCAAGTTGTCGAATCTCATCTTCAGAGAGACGGTTGGCTCTAAACTGCTTAGCGACATAAAATGTGCCTTTTACGCCGTATCGGTCAAGAAGCTGTGACAATTTAATATCGAGAACGTCCCCATCATCCCAACTCGTAGTCATGTACAGAGGCCCCATAAATTAAATTTCTATACGATATAACATTATTTGGCCGAAGTCAGCTTCTTTCTTTAGGAAACCGAGTAGATCCAGCTTCCATGAAGGGTTGGCGACCTTGTCCCAGATCAAGTATTCGACATCATATTTGTGCCAGACACTGGAGAGCCATTCTTGAGTCGGCGATTTGAGAGTTTCTTTATACAGAGTAATTATTTCTTCTAGCTTTTCTTCTGGAATATTTTCATAAGCGCCTAGGAGTTCGCGATAGTATATGCCATAGAGATTGGTAGAGATGGATCCGCGTTCGTTATGGAACACTTCTTCAACATTATGCATCCCGACACCTCGAAGACGATAGAAGGTAAAGACAATGTCGAGTAGTCGTTCGTCCGTAGCGGAGAGGAAAAGCTGGTCAGACCGATGATGGAAGACATTTAGGGGGGTATAGATGGCCACCAGGTTCGAAACTTCTTCGTTGGCAAAAACTACTTCTTCTTTTTCTGCGTTTTCGTTTAACCAATCCATGGCCGGGCCGTATCTCTGTCTCTCGACCATCTTGTGCCCGCCATCGCGCCCTTCATAAGTACCGAGGTAAGATGCTGCTTGGATAAAGGCTCCAGTGGCAAAGCTCCCGATAATAAGCAGCACCGCCAACCACTTAGCAGTCCGACCGCCAAGTGGCGGTCGGACTGCCGTTCTAAGCCAGGCAAACGCTATCACCAAGACAAAGACGACGGCTATCGGTCTGTGAAAGTACCAGTGGTAATGCCCTGTCTGGAGCGCTTTGCCGGTAATGATCTGTTGATTTAAGGTGATAATAGGGGCCAGAAGAAGCGCCAAGCCAAAGAAATACTTCCTCTTATCCTCTCTTGGAAATCCAAAGAGGAATACTATCAATGCGGCGAGTGCCACAAGTCCGATGAATACCGGCGCATGAGTTCCAACCAAACCGTGTCGTAGAGCAGTAGCCGCGTATGTGGGATACAGCGATGCCTTATAAAGATTTACAAAGTATGGAATGGCCACCAAAAGCGCCCCTATATAAACTCCCGCTACCAATTTCACTTCTGGCCACTCTTTGCGAACAAGAAAAACGAGACCCAAGATCGCTCCGAAAGCATATAGATATGTCCAGGTATAAAAGTAGTTGTAAAATTCCAAGCCAAGAATAAAAGTTGCTACTACTCCCCAGCGCCAATTCTTTGTTTGGAAAAATCTCAGGAAAGATATGAGGAATCCGAAAAAGGTAATGAGCGTCATGGCAGAATAAACCGGCCGCGAGAGCTCCAAAAAATTACTCGGCGATAAGCCTTGAGGCAACCCCTTCAGAAATCTGAAGAGATCGTAGTAATTCAAAACCGAATCGGCAAAAACAATTAGCGCCGCAACGGAGAGAGCGGCAAGCTTGTCGGCAGATAATAGAAAAACAAAGGCATAGATCAAGAGAAAGACGGCTAACGGAAGGACGAGCCTTGAAAGAAGCAGGGTGTTATTGATATCAAGGCCAAAAACTTCTCCCATATAAGCCACCACCATGGTGCCTAAAGGCAAATGAAGATAGGGATCTTCCTTGCCATCTTCATAGTAGATACTGCCGAAGCCATGGCCATCTTGGATCTCCCGCACCCTGGGTGCCCAAGGGGAATCAGGTATAAGTTCTATGCCTTGGTTAAATGGCTCAAAACGCAAGTAAATTTGCGGAAATGCCACGATTAAAGATGCCAGTACGGCTAGGATAAAAGCTACTTTATGTTTTCTAACCATTTTTCTTTGCAACACATATGATACTAAGACCGAAGCCGAAATCAAAATTGTTCTCAATCTTCTCAAACCAGAAGTTCATCAATTTATTTTTCTTTCTTCTCATCTTGGACTCCAAGGACTTCTTCAAAACTTTTTCAGAAATTAAATATGGCATGAAGCCTAGAGCATTCCAGCTTCTAATTAACCTCACTTCAAAGCCATTGTCTGTAAGAACTTTTGTAAGAGACTCTCGCGTATACCTCCGAAAATGGCCCATTTCCTTATCTCTCTTGCCATACAAGATCGGGTGAGCCGGTACGACGATAACGAACTGGCCTCCATTATTTAACATTGAGTAGACTTCCTGCATTTGCTTTCTGTCATCTTCTATATGTTCCAAGACATCGAGCATGGTTACCGTATCGAATACATCTCTTATCATATTTAAATCTTTAAATATCGTGATCTCTGGATTAATTTTTGCCGCAAGCTCTCTCATCCCATCACTTGGCTCAACCCCCACCACGTCGGGGCCTTGCGATCTTAAAACACTTAGGAAGTTGCCGACGCCACAGCCGATATCCAAAACCTTTTTCCCTGTAACCAGACCGGCAACGAGGCCGAAGAGATTATAGTTCCTGAAATCAGATTTAAAGTCGCCCAGTGCCTCGTAATGCCCGACTAAGTGCTCCTCGGCATTAACCATTGTCCTCTTCGATGACATAAGTAGCCTTGCCTCGCGGCTCGTGGTAAATCCTGATAAGAATTTCAGCTAAAATTCCCATCAAGAGAAACTGCACTCCCATAAGCACTAGAAAAATAGTTAAAAGCGGCAACGGTGTTCTGATGAAGTGGACACCCTGGAATCTCAAAATTATCGCAAACATACCAGAAATAAAACCGAAGAAAAGCGAGTAGAGCCCGGCCCGGCCGAAGAAGTGCATGGGTTTGGCCAGATATGTGTTCAGGAATTTCACTGTAAAAAGATCGAGCACCACTCGGAAGGTTCTCGAGATGCCGTATTTGGACTGGCCATGGCAGCGAGGACGGTGGTTGACAGTAATCTCGGCAATCTTAGCGCCATGCCAAGCGACGAGTGCCGGCATGAAGCGATGCATCTCGCCGTAGAAACGCACCTCTTGGACAATCTTTTTCTTATAAGCCTTCATGGTGCAGCCGTAGTCGTGAAGCTTAATGCCGGTAATCTTGGAAATTAGTTTGTTGGCGAGAAAGCTTGGAAGACGGCGAAGCCAACTATCTTTCCTCTCCTTTCTCCAACCGGCTACGACGTCAAAGCCCTTATCAATTTCCGCTAGAAACCGCGGAATGTCGGCAGGATCATTTTGGAGATCCGCATCCATAGGGATCAATACTTCGCCTGTCGCTTTATCGAAACCTGCCGAGAGAGCAGCCGTCTGGCCGTAGTTTCTGCTCAAGTTTATTACCTTCAAGCTCTTGTCTTCTTTAGCTAGATTTTCTAGAACAGCGCGGCTGCCGTCAGTCGAGCCGTCATTGACGGCAATAACCTCAGCTTGAATATTGGTTAGAGCCGCCTTAAGCTCGCGGTAAAGCTCGTTTAAATTCCCTTCCTCGTTATAAACCGGCAAAATTATTGACAATTTCACGATATATCAGTATAGCACAAGACTAGAAAGTTTCAAGGTTTAAAGGTTTCGAAGCGGCGGTAGAGGAAGTAGCGAATGATGAAGGTAGCGCCAATGATGGTAGTGCTTGAGAGGACGGTAGGAATCTCAAATATGTCTATGAAAAGCCAGAGGAGAAAAATGTTTAAAACCGAGATAAAAACGCTCACCCAAGTATAGTGGAAGAATTGCTTGTTGAGAAAAAGTGCTTTTATCTTGTCCACAAGTAACTTCATATCTGCTATTATAGCCTTATTAAAAAAATATTCATTACCGGCGGACTAGGCTATATCGGTTCGAAGCTAGCGGCAGAAGCGCTCAAGAGAGGTGTTTCTGTCTTCCTTTATGATTCTCTTTTATACGGGCAAGACTACCGCAAAATCGTATCCGAGATAGAAAGCGGTAAGCTTGCTGGAGCCACCTGTCAATACGAGATCGGTGATATCAGGAACACTGAACTTCTGGAAAAATCCCTGAAAGAATTTCAGCCTGACTTTCTGTTCCACTTCGCCGAGTTGGTGGGCATTCACATTTGCGATGACAATCCGGATTACACTAGGGAAATCAACTTCGAGTTTTCAAAAAAAGTGGTTGAGTTTGGAGAAAGGCTCGACATTCCCACAATTTACAACTCGACTTCAAGCGTGTACGGCAACCAAAAGAATAGGGCTCTTCTTAAGGAAGATACCCCCCTGCCGGAGCCTACGGACAACTACGTTAAATATAAACTGCTCATGGAGAAGCATATAAAAGAGTTGAGCAAAAAAAATCCTAAATTCAGAATAATCGTATTGAGACCGGCAACGGTATGCGGACTCTCTCCCAGAATGCGTCTGGAACTCCTGCCTAATCACTTTACTTACTGCGCTATATCAAAAGGTGTCATTAAAATCTCGGAACCGAAAGCGTATCGAGCTCAAATTGATATTGATGACTTAGTAGACTCGTACTTTGCAATTATTAACAAAAGCGAATGGCCGAAACTACTGTATAATCTCGGGCATCATAACTTGAAGAAATCGGAGGTCGCCAAAGTTATCCAATCTATCTTTGATAGTAAAACTGAGCCAGTTGGCAATTTAGGCGATCCGCGCAATCTCCAGATTGACTCCTCGGCATTTTACAAAAACTTCGATTGGCAACCGAAGAAAAGTTTTGAAGATACTGTTAAGGAGACCGGGGGCTGGATAAAAAATAATCTTCCCGAAATAGAAGGCTCAAACTTTAGCGGCATCATCAATAGCCCCATAGAGAGGTGGCTTAAAATGCTCTAAAAAAAATAGGCGAAGAAAAAGGGTTGATTCCGATGGAATCAACCCTTTCACACTTGGAACTTTTTCTCGACCTCCTTCCGTAAAAAATCGACGAGCGTGCCGGACGCCAAGCCTAGCACTTTCTCAAACTCGTCCTGCTCTCGACGGCCCACTTCCATCTGGAGTTCGTACAAACCCTTGCCGAACTTACTCCTGTATGACTCAGAGAAGGCTACGTTTTGCTCCTTCTTCTCGAGAGTTCGGAAGCGTTCTTCGAATGGCACGGGTGCTGAACTGCTCGTGACCAAGTCGATGAAATGCATGACCTTCTCTTCCAGCGAGCGCGTGGCCAGACGTGCTATATCTGCGCTTTCCGGAATGTTTGCCCGCGCCACGCGGATCACCGTGTCGGAAACGCCATAGCACGAGAGGAGATAACTGTCTGCGCGAATAGTGGCCTGGTGGCCTACATCTACGCCGCTTTTTGTCATGGCCTCTCGTTCGTGACGCTTGTACCAGTCGTGGAGAAGGGCTGCACGAACCACAACATCGCGTTCGGCCCCTAGATGCTCCGCGAGCACGTACGCTAACGCTGCTTCGACCAGGCAGTGCTCGGCAACGTTTCGCCAATCGCGATTGGCCTTGCCCAAGACACCACCCCTCTTCAAGATTCGCATCTCACCCATGTGGGCAAGAGCGAAAGACGAAAAGAACTTCGTTTTTCCTTTGCCCATAGATCCCTCCTTCTACATACTACCACATAAATATAGCTTTTGTCCAGCTCTCCAGAGTACCGCAATCAAAGAATCTCCCAGAGGTTTTGTACCCAAAAAGCTCTTTATTTTTTATGAGGCCTGGGAAAATACCACTTTCGATATCCAGAAAATTTTTCTTATGATTGTCGTGACTAAAAATTTTACTATTGAAAATATATAGACCGCAACAAATATAGGTAGTACCGGGATTTACTGTCTTTCTTTTCATGCTTTTTATTTTTCTATCGGTCGCTACTGCCGGAACAATGTAATTCCCTTTTGTATTGGTACGACTCAGACAAGCTGTGGCTAAGTTTTTATTAGTCGTATGGAAAGAAATAATTTTCGAGAAATTTAGATCAAAAAGAGAATCTCCGTTCATGACAATAAAGTTACCATTCTTCATAAAACTCTTCACCTTTCTCAAGGCCACAAATGTTCCTTGTGGTCTGGCTTCTAAAATAAATCTTGGTTTTATCTTGATATTTCCTTTCCAAGTTTTCTGCCAGAGTTGAAAATCTTTATTATGCTCTTTGGAAATGATTACATAAATTTGATCGACTCCAACCGTAGATAGAAAATCTATAGCGTGATTCAAGAGTGGCCGCTTCTTTACCGGAATGAGCGGCTTCGGAATTTCATAAGTAATAGGGCGGAGACGAGTGCCTTCACCACCAGCCAATATAATTGCTTTCATGAGTTAAATTTAATATTTAAGACTGAAGTGAAAGCTTCTGTGATTTCTTTGAGCGAGAAGTTGGAAGCTCCTCTACGGCGATTTACAAAAGTAATGGGCACTTCTTTGAATTGAACTCCTTTTTTGAATAACTGGTAAGAAATCTCGGACAAAACTATATAACCTATTCCTTTTATTTTTGATATATCCAACTTTTCCAAAGCTCCCCTGCCGTAAATCCGATAACCATTGGTATAGTCTCTGATCGGAATCCACAGAATAGCGCGAGCGTATATGTTGGCAAAGTAATGAAAAAGGGTTCTGCCCAAGGGCCAGCCGACAATCTTACTTCCCTTAATATCGCGCGAACCTATGACCATGACGTTATCTCCCGCAACGGAAACGAGTTTGTGAAAATCGCTCGGGTCGTGTGAGAAGTCGGCGTCCATTTCCGCTATGAGTTTATAATCGCGGGTAAGGCCGAATTTAATGCCATCGAGTACTGCTGTGCCCCGGCCACCCTTACCTTGCCTCTTGATGAGATGAAGTCGTGGCTCTCCCCGCTGCCTTTCCCTGACCAGCTCTGCCGTATTGTCAGCACTGTCATCGACCACCAGCACTTCTATATTTCTGTCTTGTGAAAGCAGAGCGTCAATAAGCCTAACTATGTTCTCGCTTTCGTTATAGCAAGGGATGATAACTAAGGTTTTAGGCATGTTGTTTATAAAATTCCAAAGTTAATTTTAGACCCTCTTCCATATCTGTTGCCGGAGCTATTCCATTGTCAAACTCGAATAATTGAGTGAGCTTATCGGGTTTCGAGGGATCATTCCTGACTTTTATATTTTTCCCCGATAACCTAATAATTTTTCCAACTATTTCATTGATAGTCAATGCCTCCGGATTTCCTACTGTTGCGAAATCTCTATCGCTATCGGCAAGATTAAGGATGTTCGAAACAAGATCGCTTATATAAATAAATTGCAATTTCCTCTGTCCGCTTCCCCACACCTCGATTTCATTCTGGCTTTCAAATATTTTTTGGATCATGGCTGGAATAAAATTAGCCGTATCTTTATCAAAGTTGTCTCCGGGACCGTAGACGGGTGCAGACCTGATTATTTTAGTTTCTATTCCAGACTTTTGGGCAAAGGATTTTAGTATCAATTCGTTCAGGTACTTGCCGACTACATATCCGTCTTTTTCTCCATCATTGTATAAGCCAGCGTTTGTCGAACTCATATAAATTATTTTTTTAATTTGAGAATTTTTTGCCGCTTCCAAGAAATTTACAAGAGGCAAGACATTTCCCGCTACAAACTCAAACGGAGCTTGCATATGATATTTGAGGTTTTTCTTATATCCTGCGAGGTAAAAAACAGTGTCAATATTTTTGACTATTCCCCGGCAAAAATCTTTATTGGAAAGGTCACCATAATAAGTTTCTGCTCTCGGATACGTAAAATTCTCATTTCTTGAAACCAGAAATAAATTACCGGATTGAGCCAGCTTCAGAGTTAGAGCTTTCCCTACAAAACCACTCGCTCCGATGATGAGTACATTTTTCTTCATCTTAGGAAAAAGTTTTGATCAGCAGATTGATTTCTCTCTTGGTCAGCTCCGGATTGTTGCCGAAATAGAATCCGACATCATGCACTCTCTGGGCGTTCGGGAGATGGAACTTTCTTTTGACATGCTTGTTGAAAAATGCTTGATTGTTAATATTGCCTGCAACTACTGGCCTAATTTCTATATCTGCCTCTCGAGCCAATTCCATATATCTGTCTCGCAAACTTTTGTTCTTGCAAATTAGCGGAAAAGCAAAGTTTGAAACTTTCGTCATGCCGGAAGTATCCATTTTTATAAAATCTTGATTTGAATAAATTTTCTCCAGCTGCCGGTAATTTTTCTGACGCTTATTTATCGTGCTATTAAGATACTTTAATTGGTCAAGACCTAGGAATCCCTGTATTTCGGTCGGCCGGAAATTATAACCAATATCATAGAATGTGTACTTGCCATAGAACTTGTCTATCTTGAACCTCTTTCTGAGCTTGTTTTGCTCCGCGGGAGTCAAATGTCTGTCCCAACCGTGGGAACGCACGATACGAAGCATGGTGTCTATTTCCTTATCGTCAGTACAGACCATGCCTCCCTCGATCGTAGACATATGATGTCCCACATAGAAAGAAAAGGTAGATGCGTAGCCGAAATTGCCAAGCTTTGTACCCTTATAAGCAGAGCCCAGGGATTCACAGTTATCTTCTATCAAAAGTATTTTATTTTTCTTGCAGAAGCTTCTGATCTTGTCTATATCGTGGCAGTAGCCTAAAAGATTGGTGATAAAAAGTAGCTTGAATTTGTGCTTTTTATGAGCGAGAGTTAAGCCTTTATATGAAATATTTAAGGTATCAAGCTCTATATCGATAGGCACAGGCCTCAATGCCAAGTTGATAAGAGGCATGACGTTCGTAGCCCAAGTTACAGCAGAGAAGCCAACAGTATCACCTGTTTTGATCTTACTCAGATTGATAAGCACTTGCATGAGAGCGAGGTTGGCCGAGCTACCGCTGTTGAACATGACCGAGTACTTTCTGCCCTGCCAGCGGGAAAAAGCCTTTTCAAAATTGGCACATTGCTCTCCTAAGGAAAGTTGCTTGGCGCCACTTATAAACTTGCAAAGTTTATCCTTAGTTGCCCGCTCCTTATAGAAAGTGGACTTAATTAAACTGATCATTGAATAAGCAAAATAGCAAATCTCCCGTCATCATACAAGGCCTTGTCTAGCGACAAGGGTTTCTTATCATCACGGTCACGATCAATAATTAAATACTTGGCGTTAAATTTTTCCGGAGATAACTGCCTTTCTTCCAGCTCTTTCGTGGAAATATTGTGAAGTGCCGCTCCGTGGAAATACACCGGATAATGTTGGGTTATGATCGGTATGTATTCCGAGATAAGCTCGTTAGCCTGGACCACCGACTCTTCCGATACATTTTCCTCAAGCCAGCTTAACGGAGCGGCATAGACTTGGACATCTGCAGTTTTCTCGCCGCGATTGTCAAACCAGAAGAAATCTAAACCGCGAGAAACATTTCTAGCCACTCCCAAAGAGAGAACCAGGAGGAAGATAGCAGGGAGCAAAGATCTCCTAGAATACCATTCGTATGAAAGTTCTCCTAGTATCAACACCATCCACAAGATTATAAAGCGCCCGATATGCACGCCGAGCAAGAGTTCGGCACCGGTAAAAACATTTAACAGTATGCTGAAGAGAAGCCCTAAGCCTGTCGAAAACCAGAAAACTTTATGCCTATTAGGAAGAAGCCAAGCGACGACAAGTCCTATGACTATCCAGCGGCCGTAGAAATACGCTTCAATAGTGGGGATACGGGTATAAACAAGGCCGATTCGGGTAAGGGTTTCAAGATAGTAAAGGCCGGAGATCTGAATCCATGTATAGATACCGAATGGAATAAGAAATAGGGCAGAAAGCAGACCAACGCGAGTAAGCGCCTTAAGCTCTTTGTAGCGCTTAGTATATAAATACCAGAAGAAGGCGAGAATGAGACTGAGCAGAGCTATATAAGCAAGATAGGTGTAGAAATAAAAAGTGGAAGCCGCGATTATAGAAAGCCAAACAGCTCTCTTGCGTTCCGTAGGCTCTTCTAAAAATCTTACAAAAGCGATGAGAAATGCTAAAAATAAAGGGTAAATCAGCTGCATAATGGTCGGCCGGAGCATGAAGGAATACGAGCTGATGTATAAAATTACTGACCACAAGAGCGCCCAGTTTTTCGGAAATTTCAGGAGCCTGAACAAATTAAATGAGAGCAATAAGAATATAAAGCTCCATACAAACACATTAATTACTACACCTATACTGAACGGAAAACCAATAAGCATTGGTATAGCGGAGACAATATCGGGGATGAAAAAGGCTGGGGCAAATGTATCTCGATATTCGTAGACATAAGGATTGCCGTTTAATGGGTGGCCGTCGACCACCTCCTTGATCCGGGCATAATAATAGAGGCTGTCGGTGGTACCCTTAGGCAAAACGCCTTGCCAATTATCAAAACCTCCCGCCTTATAAATAGTAAAGGCGGCAGGCGCTAAAGCGCCTAAGAATGCAAGAGCCAATAAAACCTTTTTCATTCAGTCTTATTATAGACAACCGCCGGGGCAAAAACCATGTGCTTGTAGAAGAAGAAGCTGTACACGGCAATGCTGCCAGCGGAGATAACTTGAGCCAGAAGATAATGAACTCCGGCCGGATCAACCAAAAGGTACATGAGCAAGGTGTTGAGATTGAAGATTTGGATGCCTACATGAAGAATACCCTGCTTGCCTATCCGGTCTCTGGTAAAGTCGTTGAAAGTAAAATATTTCTGCATAAGAAAACTAACCAAAATGGCGAGGGCGTAGGATATAACAGAAGAGATCAAATACCATACATCAAGAAAATGAACTAAAACAAATAAGATGCTCAAATTGGCGACAGCCGCCGTACCGCCGGAGATGATGTAGCGCAGTATGCGCCATTGTAAAAGTGAGAGAATAACTTTCATCGCAATTCTTGGAGTAGTAATTCTATCGCATCTTCGACTTCAGATACAGTGATGGAATTCACCTGTCTTTTGGCTTCTTCCCTATCATAGGACTTGGCATTGAGGACAAATAGTTCTGGCCTCTTGCGCTCTTTCGGCACCACCCACTTATGGATCTTGCCTCTTGGTGGCTGTTCCCGCTCATCAATGGGACCGGTAATGTCTATGGTAGGGACGTTGAAGGCTTCGGCGATATAAATTGGCCCGGTGTCTACGGAGATAAATAAGTTAAGTTTAGAAATCAGAGCCTTAAGCCCATCTACATTTAAGTCAGTGACAGAAACAACATTGGCTTTATTCCTTATCAAACTTATCACCTTATCAACCTTCTCAACATCTTTCGGGCCTCCGATGATTAAAACTCTATAGCTTTTCTCGACCAAATAATCCGCCACTTCCGCAAACCTCTCCTCCGGCCATTCTTTAATCTTGTGGCCGGCTGTCGGGGTAAGCCCGACTGTGAAAGTGCCATCGAAGTATTTAGAAACTTTTTTTAGAGCTTCAGCTGAAAAGCCTAAGTGTTTAGTCGTGTCCTCTTCTTTTACCCCCAATGGCTCGAGGCAGCGCAATTTCTCTCTCGGCGCGTATTCCCCCATCCGATACGGATAAGTCTTAAGAAAGCGAGTAAGGATACGATATGGCTTTGTGACAAGCGGAGAGAATCCTCCTCCCACCAAGGGTGCTGTGATAAGAGGAACTCCTGCCAAATATAGCTTCGCAGCCGCCTCATACGATGGGCCCGTCAAGAGGGCGGCGTCGGCCGGGTAGCCCTTAAGATCTACATACTCATCGACCAGAGTGCTGTCGGATAGAATCGAGCTTAGAAATTTAACATCCCCCGCCGCGACTATGCGCGCCGAGGGGAAGTGCTTCCTAACCGCGGCAAAAACCGGCGTGGCACAGACTACGTCGCCCAATTTGCCATCGGGAACCACTATGATGCGAGAGATCCTGGAAGGAACTCTATCCGCAGAACCATAAAAAATTGCCCGGAGCAAGGAACGCACGAGAAGTATTACTCTTTTTAATCTATTCATTTCAAGATAAATTCTAAAATTTTTTTTGCCCTCACATTCCAATCATAAAGCAAGACCTCTTCTCTCGCCTTGGAAGCCAATCTCTCTGCCAGTGCATGGTCATATAAAGCGCTTCTGATGCCTTTAAGCATACTCTCACTGTCATCTGGTAAGACTAGTATAGAATTACTTTCATTTAAAATCTCTCTCACCGAGGGAGTATCAGAGGCAACGATCGGCCTTCCGGACGCCATGTATTCAAATAATTTTAACGGAGAGGTGAAGAACTTGGAGTCATCATTCTTCAGACTGGAGGTAAGGACCAGACAGTCGGCCGCCTTCTGGTACAGAGGCATTTCTTTATACGGGCGATAGCCTTCGAGTCTGACATTCTTTATATCTTCTCTACGGATAATCTCTTTAACTCTCTCGACATCTTCCGCTCCGCCTACAAGCACTAATTCTTCATTTTGGCTAAACTCTTTGGCGGCGAGAATGAGCGAGTCTGCGCCTTTCCATTCGTAAAAGTACCCGGTATATATGACCAATTTCTTATCTTGGGGTAATTTTAATCTTTTTCGTGCCTCTTCCTTGGAGATAGTCACATCGAAGTCTAGGACGGAGACCCCATCGGGAGCCACCAGCACCCTCTCTTTTGAATCTAGCTCTAGGTCGTAGAGCCGCTTGGCTTCACTTGTTATAACAATGATCTTTCTGACTTTTAGAAGCATCTTCCTCTGCCACCCCGTAAGGAGGAAGTGTGCCTCACAAACAATATTTCGTCTTTTTAAAAAAGGTAGAAGGACCAAAAATATTGATACGTCATAACGGAAATAAATCAGATCGTCTTTCCCCGTTCTAAAGAGCACGAAGAATAAAATCGAAATGGCAAAGCTAACAGACTTTATCCAGTACCAGACATTCGACGCGGACATCGATAGACCTTGAAGGTAAAGGGTGGGCAGCTTTTTGACCTGGAAATTTCTTTTCAGATTATAATGCTCGAAAACGTCAATCTTGATGCTATTGGGAATTTTCGGAATAATCAAAGAGACACGCGGGAAAGAATTCGCGAAACCTTCGCACATTTTAGCAATCTGCAAGCCATGCGCTCTCTCTGTCGGAATTCTGGCATTGGCGATATATATGATTCTTTTCATTTCACTTCTTTTCTAACACTACAATTATGGTCTTCAAAAGTATACCGTAGTGTATGCCAAACCTCGCCAAAAGCTTTTTAACGGCTCCCCTCAAAGGCGAAGAACTTCTCGTATCATATATAACCTCTAAGCCTGCTCCTCTTGCCATTCTCTTCAATTTAAAGAAGCTTACAAAATGGAGATTCCAGTCTTCAAGCCTTTTTGACTTGAAGCGGGGCAGCCAGCCGATAAACCAGAGGCCGGTGTGGGTCTCCTTGGGAGCATACCGGTTTGGGAAAGAGAGATAGAATTTCCCGCCTGGTTTGAGCGTCCTGCATATTTCTTTAATTACTTCTTCCGGATAAGACATGTGCTCCAGGACGCTTGTCGAGTAGGCGTAATCAAAAGTGTTTGAATCAAATGGGAACTTCCTGCCGTCGTAGAGATGGAGATTCTGATTCCCAGACATCTTTACCAAGTCTTCTTCCGTCTCAAGGCCGTAGACTAGAGCGCCCGCTTTTATAAATTCCTCTGCCATGATGCCGTTGCCGAAGCCGATATCGAGAACTTTCTTGTCGCGAGGATCTCCGACCGCAAGGAGAAAATCCTTGAAAAATGCTTTGGCCGATTTCTCTTTCTTTAGCCAGTCTTTGAAGAACTTTCTCTGATCGCGGAAGCTTCCGTGAGAGAGGTAATTCTTCGCGTACGCCCAGGACATAGATTCAAATTGAGACATCTTCCTAAGAATGAAGATGTGTTCGGAAGAAAGTCCAAGGCTCTCAAAGAATCTTCGCCAGCCCTCAGGAATACCGAAGCCGAAACCGGAGAAAATCGGCCCCTTGGCATAATACTCTGGCCAATAACCAGCATCCATAAACTTCTCCTCCCAAGCCTTGCGGCCAAAGGCCTTAAATTCTTCCCAATGGCTTGCAAAATTTCCATGAATTGACGGCAACAAAAATTTCTTGAACCTGCCTGCAGGTTTTGGAACCTTATTGATGTTGTTTTCCAAATTTATGCCCGCCCCGCGGAAAAATGGCTTGCCTTCCAACCTGCCAAATAATCTTTCGGCAAAAAGCAAAAATAAATCTGGGTAGTAGAACAAAACATAAAATATTTTCATCAGCCGGTTCGGCACGATGTGGACGGCATAACCATTGTCGGTAAGCATCGGTTGGCTGGCTCGAAGAACTTTCAGAGGATCACGCACGTGCTCCAGTACATTTGAGGAGAAGATGAAGTAAAAAGTATTTGGCTCGAAGACGCCCTCCATAAGGTCGGCATCAAGTATTCTATACTCTACCGCCGGCACCTTGAGCTTGATTCTATTGAAGTTCAAATCGGAAGAAATCAGGTTTTCTACATAAGACGCTAGAAGTGTAGTTTGAAAGCCATCTCCAGCACCAATCTCAAGCCCTTTGGCAAATCTCTTTTTAGCCAAAAGCGAAAAAACAATTCCTATTTCCCTTCTTCTTATGTCGTGAAGATACTGTGTCCAGTCTATCTTGCCTATCATACTTTAAGTGTAGCGCAGTATAGCACGGACATGATTCTCGATTGAAAACCTTTCTGCTGACCTCTTAGCTTCCTCTCCAAGCCTTTTCCTTAGCTCTTTGTTCTCTCTCATCTCTCTCATGGTCAAAGCCAGAGAAACATGATCTTCTCTGGGAACCACCAAGCCGTTTTCTTTATCTTTTATCACCTCTCTTGCCGCTTCAAAGTCGCTCACAATGATCGGTATTCCAGCTGCTAAAGCTTCTGTCAATGCAAGCGGCCAGCCCTCATACCGTGAAGGAAGGACGAAACAATCGGAAGACATGAGAATCTGCGGGATATCTTTTCTTATACCGGCAAATATCACTCGATCATTCGCGAGCTTTTCCAGCCTCCCTTTTTCTTGCCCTTGTCCAACGACCAGAAGATAGGAATTCTCGTCAAGTTCTTTAAAAGCTTTAATAAGAATGTCGACGGCTTTCTGATGTATCAGTCTCCCTACAAATACGAAGATGAAGGAACCTTGTGGGATACCTAATTCTTGTCTTATCCCGTTTTTATCAGGAAGAATCTTAAAAGCATCCAGATTCACGCTGTTTGGTACAATATTGATCCTCTTCTCTTTAATGCCGTGCTTTATGAGAGATCGCTTTACAGCCTCAGACACCGCGATTACCCTTGCTGAAAGAGATTGGAGTAGGTAATCAACAACGAACATCTTCCGAGTCTTTACAGAATCATATACATTTTGTTCGAAAGTGATGATCTTTGCACCGACAATTATAGAAGCTATGCGCCCAACGGTATTCTCGAACCAAAGCTGAGTGATAACCAGATCAGGATTTACTTCTTTGATTGCTTTTATAACTCTGATCCATCCGGGTATATCTAGAAGATTCTTGAAATAAACGCACCTAAATCTGTCGGCCGGGATCTTTAATTGAGAAAAAAGGCTCTCTTTAGGTTCTGGTCTTAAGGTAATAATTGAGATGTCGATGCCCTGCTTCATCATCTCATTGACATCATCCACTACCAACCGTTCCGCACCGCCTATGCCGAGATTATTGATGATAAAAAGAATTTTTTTATTCATTACTTATTAGCCACTTCGCGGAAAACTTCTGCCAATTTCCTAGAAAAAATTTCCATCGTAAATTGACTTCTAACCTTGTTTCGAACGGCTTCGCCCATGATTTTAGCCCTTTGCGGATCGTCCAAAAGCGTCTTTATCGCGGCTCTCAGTTCCGACACATTTTCAGTTGGAACGACCAAGCCGTCCTTACCTCCTTCGAAATAGCCTTCTAGGGTGGCCCTCTCCGTGGTAATAACGGCCTTAGCGTAAGACATTGACTCTAGGAGAGAGTACTGGCCGGAGCAGTCAGAACCGGCCGTCTTATCTTCTGGAATAGTTGCCGTCACCACAAATAGAGCATTCTTCAACAATGGCTGCGTCTCGGTCCGTTTCAAATATAAAACTTCTACATTTGGCGGCAACTCTCCAATGTCTTTGAAATTTCTTGGCGAAGCGGCAACTATAAGCTTGACCGGCAAGCCTCTTACGGCCTCGATTATGGTCTTGTAATCCCTTCCGACGTCGCGGCCGGAGCTAAAGATATAAGGCTCTGATATTTCCGACTCTCTCGTGTCTTTATCGTAAAATTCATAATCAATGCCGTAAGGGATGTAATAATTCTTCTCTCTAGGCAAGCCAATATTTGCGAGATAAGCTTGTTGCGCCAGAGATGGCGAGATAATCGCATCCGCCCCAAAGACTGCTTTCCTTATCACCCAAGCCTTGAAACCTTTCTTATTTCGCTTCAAAAGATTTGATAAGTAGGTGTTGTAGATAACCCATTTTGGCTTTTTCAAACGGAGGATGTATTTGACGATAAATAAGGTGAGAAGGCCCGAACCGGAGAAGATTACGTCGTAGGACTTGAGTCGGAACAATACCGGCAATTGCGTCAGATTGAAAGAAATTTTCCGTAAAAATTCCGTGGCCCGATTCTCGAGAAAGGTTGCTTCAATGCCGAAGCTTGCCATGCGATTTAAGCCGACCAAGTGGATATCCGAGGCCTTGCCTGCTTTATATTCTTCATAGAACTTCTGCCTCGAGCCCGCAAATAAATATAGTACGCGAAGATTCATACCGGCCTATTCCTCATAAGAGCGACTCTTTGCTGTGATTGATAACATATTTGACCTTCCTTTTTGATAGCTCCTTTCCAATCAATTCCACTATTGCCGGGCTTCGGTACTCTCCGGCGGAACAACAGATAGCCACCTTTATCTCTTCTTCTTTGAATTGCTCGTTCAAATCTAAGAGCATTTGCACCAGATTTAGAACAAACTTATTCACCCCTTTTTGCCGCTCCATGAAGGAGATGATCGTCTTCTTGTCAGAATTCCTTGTCTCCTTGTCTCTCCAAGGATTTTTGAAATACGAGACGTCGAATTTGAAGTTGGCCGGGGGAGTCCCGTATTTATGCCCCCATGACATTAGCGTTATCATATTTGCCAGGCTAGTGTATCAAATCCTCAAGAAATTTCCATCTTTATTTTCTTCATCAATAATTGGAGGCTGTGATCCTCGACATTGAGATTTTTAGCGGCTGGATTTCTCACCTCCAATTTGCACCCGCAAGCTGCCGCCTCGATAATCGTTTTGTCAAAGCTCCCAGCAGGAGTGAAGTTGGCATAAATCTCGTGTGACTGATAGAGCTTAAGCGTCTCTTCGTTGGTAACAGGGCCGATGAAATTAATTTTCAATTTAGAATTTTCTCCTCGAGAGCCTGAGGGCTCCTCGGAGCCTCGAACGGCAATTTTCAATTTTACCTTTTCTCCATATTCTTTATCCAATATTGGACCAGCAATGGTTACAATTCTCGAACCTTCGGTTTCAGCCCAGTCGATGAATTCAAGCACTTTTTTAACAGGAGAAATACGGCCCAAGAAAAGGACTGAATTGGGTGCTCGAGAAATATTCGGATCAGGTTTAAAGAAGTCCGTATCAATACCTACCGGCATCAAAACAGTTTTTTTAAATTTGGCGGTGTAAGAAGAAGGTGAGGTGCAAAACACTTTATCAGACAAGAAAACTGCTAAGTCGGTAAGCATATTACCTTTGGCATGATTTCTCCAGAGATAAACCTTCTTGCCCAAGAGCCACCAAATGTCTCCCGCTAGAAGCACGTATTCTTGGTTCATGTGGACAAAAACGGCGTCATAGTTATTTCTCTCCTGCCAAATATATTTGTAGAAATTGAAAAGGGCTTTTAGCTTCCTCTTGCCGAGAGGAAAAATTTTGTTTGGCAAGTTATGTTCGCCTTTCTCTAAACAAATTATCGTAACTTTTTCAAAATTTTTATTGAACTCTTCAAGCCACCTGTGCATAAACCCAAGCACCGGATCATTCTTGTCTACCTTTTGTGTGATTATCAGCAACCTCATGCATCACCAGAATATCATTTCTAATTTTATTTACGAGTTTATCTGCATAAGCCATTACGTCTATACCAAATGAAAGGCCCGACATCCATTTCTGAATACCGGGCCCAAGGACAGAGGCCAAAGGATCCGAAGATCCAAGCGACCAAGTCCTAAGTACTACTCTTGCGGAGCGAGGAACACGAAGCCAAGGTCGCGATACCACCTGTGGCCGGCGTGGCCGAAGTAAGCGTTGAGCCACCTGCCTTCGTCGTTGCGGTAGAGGCCGAGAACGTTCGGAAAGCCGCCCGAGCCGGTGATCGGCTGATGCATGACGATGAGCGCGTAGAGGCCCATCTGCTCGAGCTCCTCGTCGGAAACCGACTTACGTAGAAGGCGCGCGAGCTGGGCGGGCGGTGTCACGAGCTTCATCTCCTCGGCGACCTTGCGGATGTTCGAGGTGACGCGCTCATCGTCGGTGAAGTCCTCACCTTTGAGCACGACCGGCTTGTAGACCTTGCCGTTCGTTACGACGTAGACCTTCTGCTTCATCACGTCCTTGACCCAGTCACCGACGTTATAGCGAGCCTTCTCGAGATCCTTAATGCCATCCTTGCCCGAGACACCGTCCGAGGTGACGGGCTTGAGAGCGATCGGCATGATGATCTTCTTCGGTGTCTCTGGCTCGACCGCCTGGTTGAACTGGAACGTTGCTTCTCCATCGAGGACTCGCCGGATATTGAGCATGGTGTCGAACGACTGTCCGAGTCTCGTCACATGCTTGGGCGTCAGTCCTGCTGACTCCATTTGATCCGCGAGCTGGTGAATCTGGCCTTCCGAGTAAGAGGACATGTCCTCTTCTCCTTTCCGGGCTCATGAGCCCTTAGTTGGATGGTGAAAATACCATCTCAACTACCTTTCTTAAATATAGCACCTTTTGATTTACATGTCAATATCAGTTTGTGCTTTGTCAAAATATCCTTATTTTAGGGCACTTTTTTAGCAGTACTTTCCCAGTTTGTCTTAAGCCTGTTCAAATACTCTTCTTTAGAAATAAGTTTATCCTCCAGAGTTTTCTTCATATTTACCCTGAGGTTTTCTCTCTTCGAATTATTCTCTATCAATTCAATGATTCGGAGGGCAAATTGCTCCGCCGAGCTGCAAATGTATAGATCCTTGCCATCTTCTAACTCTTTTACGATCCCTACAGGCGTTGAAAGAACTGGAAGACCTGAGAGTCCAGCCTCTACCAAGGCTAGACCATAGCCCTCATAAAGACTAGTCTGGAGAAAGACATTGGAAGTTTTATAAAAAGAAGCAAGATCACTCTGCCAGCCGGCTAGTTCTACGCCGGTTTTCCCTCTCAAACTATTTTCCAGAGAACCCGAGCCGACTACAAGCAACCCCGTATCGCCATACTTTTGCCGGACAAGAGCGAGCGCCTCAAGCGCTAAGCCGATATTTTTCTCCGGCTCAAGCCGGCAAACCATGAGGATGATAAAGTGCCACGGGTAGCGGGCATGGACGTCGAACCTGATTGGCGCGTTGGCAATTTTCTCTTTATCAACATAGATGGGTAGAATTTTCAATTTAGAATTTTCAATTTTCAATTTTTGGGTTACGCTCTCACTAACTACTCTGATACTATCCGCGTTGCGTAGAACTTTATTAGCAAAGAATTTGCGCACTCTGTTTTGGAAGCCGGTAAAGTATGGCGAATTAATATCGGTATGGAACTGAAGCTCCATAGGAATTCTCCATTTTTTCTTAATCCTTACACCAGCCCAGCCTGATTCCAAGTCTTGGCATGTTATAAGAGATCTGCCCCGTACGAATTTCTTCTCAAACACTAACTTCTTGCCAATTCTAGCGGCATCAATGGGGCGTAAAATGCTAGTAAAGGAGTTTGTAGGATAAACCCAAACATTATCCGAAAGTTGCTTATCTTTGAGCCCATGCGAGGCATTGCACATCAGTATGATATGAAGCTCTCCAACCAGATTGCCGTATTCCTTCATCCGCTCCGAGACAGCGCTGCCGTTCTCAAAAAGCTTCCTATCCGAGCCGATCATCAAAACTTTTAAATCTTGTTCCATATATTTAAGTATTCTTCTGCCATCTCTCCCCACGAGTGGCTCTTTATTTCCTCAATTTGAATCTTATTGAGATTCCTCATCGCCTCTCTTATCTCTTCCTCATTTCGAGGTTCCACAAATATGCCACTTTTTGGGAAGAGCTCATTTAACCCGGTGTATTTAGTCATTATAAACGGCTTGCCAGAGGAAATACCTTCGATTATAAAGTTTGGACAAATATCGGTGAAGGCAAGCGAGACAACAGCATAACAATTCTTTATTCTTTCCAAAACCTTTTCGTGTAACTCACCAGTGACAATCTCGATTCCCAGTCTTTTTAACATTTCTGTATTCTTCTCTGGAATAAGCCTCCCGGCCCAAAGGAAATTCTGTCCCGACGACATAGTCCCGACTTGACTCCCAGGGATAAAGTTTCTTACTACCCCAATTTTACTTTCTGAAAGTTTATAGAAATCACGCCAAATTTCTTTCTGCCATTCGGTATTGAAAGCGAGAAAATGCGCATTCTGTATTGCCCACCTATTCAGTCTGAAAATAATCTTCTCTTTTGTGTTTAGTTCCGGCAACTCTTTGTAGAATTCAGGCAGGGTTAACGGCCTCCCTGTCCTATTTACATATGCCGACCACATAAAGTCTCCGCCGACTCTAATTGTAACTTTCTTTCTAATAATCTTGGCGGCTAGAGTTGAGGCAAACCCGACCGAAAATGTGTCCAGTGCGAGAATTTTGTCCGCCCAGATTATATGAGGCCAAATACCCAAAATTGACCGCTCTATAGAGCCATATTTTACCACTCTCACTTCATGACCCGCCTTTTCAAATTCCTGGGCTAAGTTATGGGCATATTGAAACGGTCCTCCAATATCAGATTTCGAGAGCCCAGTTGTTATAAGAATTCTCATACATTAAACACCTTACTCTTCATCTCTTCGGCAATCAAATTCCAGTCGTATTTTTCTTTTACCATCCTTTTGGCATTGATGATAATTTTGTCGCGAAGCACTCGGTCACTTACTAATTTCTGTACCTGGAAGGCGATCAGTCGCGGGCTGTTTGGTTCAACAAAAAGACCTGTTTCTCCATCTTTGAGAAAATCCGGTATCCCTCCCACCGGCGTAGCGATAACTGGCAATCCTGCCGCCATCGCTTCTATAAATGATATCCCCTGCCCCTCGGACAAAGAAGGCCGGACAAAAACATCCGCCGTATTTAATTGTTTGGGTATTTCATCATGTTCTACTTCCCCGAGCATTTCTATGCGTCCTTCTAATTTTAAATTTCTAATTTTCAATTTTAAATTATTTTCTAATGATCCGGAACCGATGATGCGAAGCTTGAAATTCTCTGGCAGAAACTTCATCGCCTCGATAATGTCGCCCACGCCGTTTTTCTCCACCAAGCGAGATGTGGTAATGAGCACGACCTCACCCCCTTCCCCTCTCCTAGGGCTAGGAGAGGGGCGACTCGAAGAGACGGGGTGAGGTCTGAACTTTTCCAGATCCACGCCATTTGGAATAACAATCGCGTCTTCTCTCTTGGACCATTTGGCCAAAAAGTTTGAAATAGTTTGAACTCTATTTGCATTCTTGAATCCATATGTTAGGAGCGGCTTGAAGGGCAGGATAAACCAGCGATTAAACACCATCTCAAACGGATCACCGTCTTGAAGCGTCAGCACATACGGCGTCTTGTCGCCGAGAATCCTTGCCAGAGCAATAGGAAATAGCATGTACGTCATCATCGACCAATACAAATCATATTTGCGCCCAAGCGCGAAAGCTACTGCTTGCGGGATAAAAAGTATCTTGCTCAAATAACCAAACCCGCCGCCGATGCGGTAGACATTCACGTTACCGATCTTTTCAAACTTGGGATGATTTCTATCAAAACGCAGAGTGACCATGTCCCATTCGCTCTCATTCGTGGAGATTCGTGATGTTATCTCCTTGATAGCCACTTCCGCGCCACCGACCATCGGGAAGTAAGATGTGGAAAATATTAAAATTTTTTTACTCGCCATGCAGTATTTTCTTCAGCTCTTCCGGAGTGGGCCCCGACTTGGCGGTTGAACCGCCAAGTGGCGGTTCAACCGCTTTTGTTGTGGGTCGTTGGCTATTAGTGTTTGTGATTTGCTTCAAGGCATCCCGAAGGGCTGAAACATTTTTTACATCCGGTTTCCTCTGATTGTCGGTCTTTTTATTCAAGTCATCGAGAGAGATTTTCAGCTTTGGCGACTGCGGCAGCGGCAGCGGTTCTGGCTTCTTGACGATAGGCCCGGGAGCGGGGGGCGGCGGCGTGAAGGCTCTCGCATCAATAGTACTTGGCTCTTTCTTGGGATAAGCAATCTTCGGCTTGGAAGCGGGGGTGGCCGCTTCGGCCTTACCTTCTTCGTGCCATTCGATGATCTCCTTCTCCACCACACTCCTCGGCATGGCATAGACGCGGCGGGAATTGTCGGTTATTTCCTTGACATAAGTAGAGCGCGGCTGTGCAATCGGCGGCAGAGTCACCGCCGAGAAAGGCTGGGAAGTGACCGAATCGATCATTAGTTTGAGGTAAATCTGGCGCAGGCCGAGATTGACCAAGTCTTCGGCGGTAAAGACTGGCGCAAATTCTTTCTCCAGGAATTCGGCATCATACGCGCCCACCCGGAAAGCGATCATGGTGCCCATGTTACCAACTACAGCATCGCGCACTTCCTCCTCCATCTGTTCGATGTATTGGTTGGCCATGGTAAGACAGAGCTTATACTTCCTAGCTTCGGAGAGAATCTCGGCAAAAGACTTGTCGGCGAAGTTCTGGAATTCATCGACAAAGAGATAGAAGGGTGGAAGCTTAGCTAGAGAAACAGCACTCTCGTCGGCGCGGCTCATGGCGGCAAGATATATCTTGGTCACAAGCATGGAGCCCAGAAGCCTGGCATTACCATCGCCCACGCGCCCCTTGGAGAGGTTGACGATGAGAATCTTCTTGTTATCCATGAGCTTCCTCACGTCGAAAGAGGATTTCGGCTGGCCGATGATGTTTCTGATCAAGGGATTGCCGGCAAACTGGCCAATCTTGTTCTGGATGGCGGGTGTTGCCTCTTGCGCATACTTATCGGTGTACTTGGCGTATTCGTCCACCCAAAAACTTTTTACCGAAACGTCGGTCACATTTTCAACTACTTTGTTCCGGAAGGCCTTGTCGGTGTACATGCGGTTCACCGCGAGAAGTGTTGCCCCCGGATACTCAAGGAGGGCAAGTAGCGTGTTTTGCAAAATATAGGCCATGCGGGCACTCCATGCATCTTCCCAGATTTTCTCAAAAACGGACATGAGACCATTAACCACCAAGTGTCTTTTGTCCGCGCCGACGTCCTCCATGATGTTGAAGGAGACCGGATACTCCATGTCGAAGGGAGCAAAGTGGAGCACATCCTTGATCCGTTCTTCCGGTACATATTCGAGAAGCTTCTCGGCGGTGCCGCCGTGCGGATCGATGAAGCAGACGCCCCGGCCGGCCTGGATGTCTTGAATGGCCATATTCTCAAGGAGCGTTGACTTGCCCATGCCGGTCTTGCCGATGACGTAGATGTGCTTACTGCGGTCGATATTCCTGATGCCGAAGGGCTTCCTTTCCCCACGGGAATCCGTCTCGGCAAAATATGTCACTTTCTGAAGATCGTCATCCATTTACGCCTTATTTTACAATAAATTGGGTTATTCAGGAAGCAGAGCTTCCTCGGTATATTTGTTCGCCGCAGACCAGAACATCCAGGAGGTAAGGCCGGAGTCGTAAGTGGCTTGGATTTGCGCTCGCACTTTTGCCGCGTCGTAAGTGGCACCGAGGTGGAAGTCTTGTAACCACGGGCGGAGTTTGGAAGGTGTGGAAGTTGATAAGTTTGATAAGGCAAGCCAGTCCTGTTCTCTCTTTCTGCCTTCAGACATAGCAATATGCACGACGTCGTAGGGATACCCGGCCGGATTAGCAAAGCCGTTCCAACCACTCGGATAATGCGAAGGGTAAACCATTGGAGCGACATAGTCGAAGTAAGGCAGAGCTTTTTCAAGCACCTGGCCGATGCCCATGTCACTTTCGACCGTGGTCGTCATACCGAAGAGATCGACGGAAGTTTTTATGTTGGAAGTTTGTAGATTGTCGTGAAGATACGAGAAAAAACCCTCGAGCATTTCGGGCTTAGTTGAAGATGCGTTACTCCATGCGTAAAAAACATTTTCCATGTTGCCATCCGAGGGATAACGCACATAATCATAATTTAATTCATCGAAGCCGAGATCATATGCTTGTTTGGAAATCTCAATAATGTAGTCCCAATAGGGTTTCGCTCCGACATCGATAAACGAGATGCCTTTATGATCTTTCCATACTCCTCCATCGCTTTTATTCTTTACCGCCAGTTCCGGGTGAAGGTTGGAGTAATACAAATCCTGGAAAACAGAAATTCTTCCGATCACATAAATATTGCTGGTATGAAGTTCCCGGATGAACTCTTTCAAATCAGAGACCGTGCAGCCACGACCATAATTCTCAGCTGCGAAAGTAACGGTGCCGGTGTAGTCCTTGATGTCTATCACTATGGCATTGAGCTCGGTCCTCCCGATAAGCTCTTTGAGACTCGTGCGCCAACTGGGCGTGCCGGCCACGCAGGAGGTCATGTAAAGCGCTTTCAATGGCTCCGGCGTCGGCAGGTGAACGACCGGAATTTCCGTGACTGCCGCTTCAGCGCTCGCGAATCGTTCAACGACGGAGAGAGAATTTCGATAGCTTATCCTGCCGAAGTATGGCACTACGAAGTTCGCAAAGAAAAAGAAAAGGAGGATGATTCCTCCGATCCACACCAGAATTCGACGCCAATCATCCATCAGATTCTTGGTTCATCGGAGCTAGCGTCGCGAATATCATCCGCCGACGATGGCGGCTCAATAATCGGGTTGATGTCGGAGAGTCGCCGCCCCGGCTGGCCAGTCTTGGGGTAAAAATCGGTAATGCGCTTGCCGAATTCATTGGTAACAGGCGGCACTATTCCCGGCGAAACAACCGGCGGAATGGAGGACTTTCTAATCTGGCGCATGTGCGCCTTGGCTTGGAGTTTGAGCTTCCTGTCGATCCTAGCCCAGATAGAGAGAAGAACGATCGAAAGTCCGGCAAAAACCTGGAAAAACGATTCCCATGAATGTGGGAAACCGAGCGCGGGCAAGAGGGCCACAACGACTCCGATCGAAAGAATTATCTTGCTTTTGGGCATGGAAATAGTATAGCCAATATTATTGTGAAAAACTAGATTTTTTGGTAATCTATTGGGGAAAATACTGCCCGCCTTCGCACAAGGCTTCGGCGGGGCAAGCGCGTATAGCTCAGCTGGTAGAGCACACGACTGATACTCGTGAGGTCCTTGGTTCGATCCCAAGTGCGCGCACAGACATCACAAAACACCCCGACCTGGGTCGGGGTGTTTTGTGATGTCTTTATCATTCTCTCTTTTGTTCCGTTCTTACCACGCTGTAGCCTTGCGGCGAAAACGGGTCCGTCTTTCCGGATGTTCATGGTGTTTCTGGGATTACACCCAAATCCATTGTGTGCGCAATTGCTGCACGCAATATCGACTCCTTAATCACGACGTTACGCCGAGAATTTTCTAATTGAATTACTCCACGACCAGCTTCCGCTAGCCGTGCCTTGTTACGACTTAGTCCTTGTCATTGAGCTTGCCTTGGGCCCGCATACGCGAGACTTCGGGCACTCCCAACTTCCCTGACTTGACGGGCGGATTCCACTTTTTGGAACATTGTGGATCCCCACGTAGCGAGCGGATTTCCCGCACTACGCGAGTCCGATAGTTTTTCGATTCATCAGCGATTTAAGCTTTCTAATTTCTGTGATTCCTTTCTCCGTAAAGTGAGCTTTATCTTTGACAAGATCAGCTACCTTACAAAAAATTTTGAAATTCACATTCTTAGAATAGCTTTGTAGAGGATATTGCTTGAAAAACGGAATAATCTTGTTAAGAATATCTTCTTGGGAACTTACTGTATATCTATAACATTGGCAGTGATTTATTCTCTGCTCTTTCTGAAAATATACAGCTCCGCAACCAATCGTATTCTTAACTTTTTCTAAGAGGTCTTTGTCTTTCTCCTGCATTTTCAAATGAAAGTGCATTTGAACTCTAAAACCACTTCGATAGCGAGGAGATTGATTTATATTTACATAAAAACAACCTTCTCCGTCCGTCAACCCAACAACATACTCATTCGCTACTACCGGCTTAGTCCTTCCCATACAGTAATCTTATCATGACTTACCGCATAGTACTACGACACAGCTGACTTCTCATGTGCATAAGTTTCCATTAACACATGAGATCTCCTTGGGTCATTTGTCATTCTTTTCCGAACATTCTGATCGAGACTTTACTAGGCACTTCCCCTAGACTCACCACTAGGGTCGTACATCTCTTCTTTGATCAGACTGCCTTTTGCTACTAGGATCCTTTAGTCCACGCCTCACGGCTGAGGACCTACCCTTTCACTAATTCCATATTCCTATGGAAGGTTGGACTTTAACCAACTAGACCTTGACAAACTGCCAAGCGCATTTCATTCTGAGTACAAGACTTGAGAACGTATTCACCGCGGTATAGCTGACCCGCGATTACTAGCAATTCCAACTTCATGGGGTCGAGTTGCAGCCCCCAATCCGAACTGACGCCGCTTTTCTTACGATTAGCTCAGGGTTACCCCTTCGCAACGCGTTGTAGCGGCGATTGTATTATGCGTGTAGCCCAAGATATCAAGGGACATGCTGACCTGGCGTCATCCTCGCCTTCCTCTCCGGTTTTTATTCGCTAGCGAATAAAAACTAGTTTAATAAGGTGTATAAGTTTTATAAGTTCAATAAGTTTATTCCTTATTCAACTTTTTCAACCTATTCAACTTCCCAACTTGTTTTTGTTCTACCGAACAAAAACCGGAGCAGTCTCGCCAGACACTTGTAACTGGCAACGAGGGTTGCGTTCGTTACCCCACTTAAGGGAACAATTCAAATCACGAACTGACGACGGCCATGCATCACCTGTCCCACCGTCCTTGCGGAAGTCCGCCATTTCTGGTGGACGTCGTTGGGATTTCTAATCTTGGTAAGGTTCTTCGTTCATCATCGAATTAAACCGCATAATCCACTGCTTGTGCAAGTCC
>Ga0209542_10001508_pt1 | contig 54413 bp, 62 predicted proteins | sample RifCSPhighO2_01_FD_184028 | JGI IMG/M metagenome (GOLD analysis project Ga0209542, IMG submission 184028) | Soil microbial communities from Rifle, Colorado - Rifle CSP2_plank highO2_0.1 (SPAdes) (version 2) | ecosystem: Environmental > Terrestrial > Deep subsurface > Rock core/Sediment ... | reverse complement strand
GAGTGCGTAACAGCTCACTTGTCAAGAGATCGTGCGCTTAAAATTTAACGGGGCTAAGCATAGTCCCGACGCACTATCTTTCATTAGATAGTGTAGTCGGGATGCCGACTTCAACATTATTAATTTGTTAATAGTGCGTCGGCATACCGAAGTTACGGGTTTGTTCCGCGTTCGCGCGGGACAAGCGGTAGGAGAGCATTTCAAATGCTGTGAAGGTTCACCCGCGAGGGGGACTGGAGCGTTTGGAAGAGAGAATGTTGGCACAAGTAACCACAAGCAGGGTGAGAACCCCTGCCGCCGAAAACCCAAGGTTTCCTTGGCAATGACAATCATCCAAGGTTTAGTCGGCCCTAAGGCAATGGCGAAAGCCGCAGCCGATGGACAGCTGGTTAATATTCCAGCACTGTGGTGCATATCGATGGCGGGTCGGAGCGAAGTATATCGGGCGTATTATTGGATTTACGTTTGCGGCGTGAGGATGGAGCGTAGGCAAATCCGCGCTCAAGCTCTTTAATGAGCGCCGTCCAAGCGTCATGAAAATCATGCGGAGCAATCCAAATGAAATTCGATAAAGCTCGCTTCCAAGAAAAGCGTCTAAGATTATATGCATCATGACCGTACCGGAAACCGACACAGGTGGGTTGGTCGAGTAGACTAAGGCGAACGAGTGAGTCTTCGTTAAGGAACTAGGCAAAAAAGCAGCTGTAAGTTCGCAATAAAGCTTACCAGCCTCACTTTTTGGACATAAAAAAACCAACTGTTTTAGTTGGCGTGAAGAACTCTATATTTTCTAATCTTTAAAGCAATAACCGCAAGAATGATGAATGGAGGGTAGAAGACAAGAATGGAAAACAATCCTTTAAGCAGAAGTCCAGTAATAATATATGCGGTTTTGGGACCAAAAAGATCAGTGAATACGAAATTCAGAATTCCGATACAAGGGAGCGATATAATGAAGATGATAATTGATGCCCAAAATCCGACAAGTATTGAGCCCACAGTAAACCTCCAACTGTATGCGGAATCTGAAAGGGATTATACAAAGCAATATAAAAAAAGTCAAGTGTGTCTAAAAAGTGAGGCTGGTCGCAGCGAAAGTACCTCTGGCGACTGTTTACCAAAAACACAGGTCCCTGCTAACTCGTAAGAGGATGTATAGGGGCTGACGCCTGACCGATGCGAGAAGGTCAAACATTTCCGTAGTGGAGTTAAGATTACATCAAAATTTTATTGCATGAGATGTCAAGCCCTCGTCAATGTCAGCGGTAACTATAACCGTTCTAAGGTAGCGCAATTCCTTTCCGGGTAAGTTCCGGAGCGCACGAAAGGCGTAACGATCGGAGGACTGTCTCAACGAAGAGCTCGGTGAAAATACAATGCCGGTGAAGATGCCGGCTACCTGCAGTTAGACGAAAAGACCCCGGGAGCTTTACTGTAGCTTGATATTGGGTCTAGGTTTTTGTTGCGTAGCATAGGTGGGAGAGGTTGATCCCCGGTTTCCGGATCGGGGGGACTCGTCAGTGAAATACCACTCTTTAAAAACTTAGATTCTAACCAATCCGATACCTAAAAATGGAAAGCGGATTGAGACAGTGTCTGGCGGGCAGTTTGTTTGGGGCGAAACCCTTAAGAAGACTGGTCATTAAGCCGATCAGTTGTGGGGGCTCCGCGTAATGCGGAGAAAACATTCAGCTATATGCTGGAACATCCGGATGTATATGTTGGTACCCGTCGAAGGGTAAAAAACCAACTTTGAATATTTCGCGCTTCTGCGGTAACGCAGTATGTACGAAATGTGCCGGACAATCAGCAGGCAACCGAGCGCCTATGGGTGCTTGGGAGCCCTCAACGACTATACGCTGAAACCGCTGTATGGCAGCGGCATGATATAGTCTGATCTTTCGGGCGACCGAAAGTGCGCATACTTGCGCAACTTAATATGCATTCATTGGAAATCGAAGAGCGAAAGAAACACATACGAATAAGCGATTTCGAGAGAGATATTATTGTGGGCAAACTTCTTGGTGACGGCCACCTTGAAACAAAGAACCAAGGCAGAACGTATCGGCTGAAAGTGGAGCATTCAATCAAGCAAAAGGAATACGTTGATTGGGTCTACGGAAAATTACGGCACTTGGCGATGTCAGAGCCGTGTGTGAAAGAAAAAGATGTATTTCCACCGCAAGGCGGAACATTCAAATTTCACGGATACGGTTTTACCAGTTTGTCGCTTGGCCAATTACGTTTTTATGGCCAGCAATTCTATAATCATGGCAAGAAAGTTATTCCGAAGATGATTGGAAAAATGCTTTCTCCATCGGTGATTGCCATTTGGTATCTTGATGACGGATCGCTTAAATCGAATACCCATCGAACATACATTATCCATACCTATGGATATACGAAGTCTGATTTGCGGAGAGTGCAGGATGCACTCCTGAAGCGCTTTGACATACACACAAATCTTCATCGTCAAAATAAGAACGGAAAAGTATACTGGAGAATGTATGTCATGTCGGAGTCGGCTTGGACATTTCAGAAATTGATCGAGCCGATTATCAAACACATTCCATCAATGCAATATAAATTAGGGAACACACATGCCCAAAAAGTAACGGAGGGGCTTAAAGGTTGGCTTAGGACGAATGGAAACCGTCCATGACGTGTAAAGGCACAAGCCAGCTTAACTCTAAGGCGGACATGCCGAGGAGATACGAAAGTATAACTTAGTGATCCGATGGCTATAGTACTTATTTACATTCAGGGGTAACTCTGAATGTGAGTATGTATTTCTTACTAGAATAAGGCCAAAGCTCAACGGATAAAAGCTACCCCGGGGATAACAGGCTAGTCGCTTCCAAGAGTCCATATCGACGAAGCGGATCGGCACCTCGATGTCGGCTCACCCTATCCTGGGACTGGAGAAGGCCCCAAAGGTTTGGCTGTTCGCCAATTAAAAGGGTACGCGAGCTGGGTTCAAACCGTTAAGAAACGAGATTTATGAATCTTGATTTATGATTTAAGATTTATGATCAGTTTTTTAACAGTTTGAACCCGAGGAATGACATCAATAACGGCGGCGTTCCGCAGTAACGCGGAATGTGAAGTTAACTTATATCGGTAAAATCCTTTTGACATTTTCCATAAATGTTTCTAGAGACAATACCGAGGGAAGAAAAACATTACTATCTTTAAACCACAAAAATTATGGCAATCGAAAACAATGAAAGCAACCCATCATACCAAACACAAAAGGCAGAGAAAATAGAAGAGATTGGAGTTTTACTTCAAGATCTGTCGCATAGCCTTTCGTATAAAGATGGAAAATTGCATCAATTTAACCTATTTGACCTTCAAGAAATTGAAAGTCGCCTAAAGGCCCTCATAAAAGAAGCGAATGAGGGAAGAATAAAAGACTAGATGGTAATGTTTTATCACCCGTAGAGACTACACGTTAACCTCCCAATGAAAATTTGCATCCGCAAATTGAATCGGGATGATGATATAGTCCAATGCACATAGTAATATGTGGTAGACATGCGTGAGACAGGTTGGTCTCCTATCTACTGCAGGCGCAAGATACTTGAGAGGAGTCGTCCTTTGTACGAGAGGATCAGGATGAACGAACCTCTGGTCTATCGGCTGTTCCGCCAGGAGCACTGCCGAGTAGCTATGTTCGGAAGGGATAACCGCTGAAAGCATCTAAGTGGGAAGCCCACCTCAAGATAAGGTATCATAGATCCGTGAGAGATGATCACGTTGATAGGCCGTAGGTGTACGCGCAGTAATGCGTTCAGCCGAGCGGTACTAATAGATCATTTTTTACCTGCTCTATACTAAGTTTGGTAAGTAAGAATATACTATAATTTTTTCAACGCCTCTGTTTTGCTTTTATATTTCTGATCCCACCGCCAGCCCGATTGAAAAAATTATAGTATATTCTTGATGGGGATGGGGGATTGCTGAAATGAATAGTCAGATAGTAGGTTTTTGCTATTAGGGGAATAATCATTTAATTTTATGTCGCAAGAAGCACAAAAACCAGAGCCAAAGTTCGAAAGGGGCAAGGATAAGGTCGTCTCCGGTTATAGGAGGCATATATTGACTGAAGTTGCTCAAAAAAATCATGAGCGCGCCGATTTACTTGAGAAAAAAAGGAAAATTCTTGAAAAACTTTCTCCGGTGGAGCGAGACATGCTTGAGAAAATTGACATGGAACTGAATGCGTTGAGAAAGGAGGAATAAATACTATATTGAAGGAAGATTTGCAAAATCTTAAAAATTAACAAAAAAACTTTATGCCAGAAGCAATGCCGATGCCCCAAAAAGGCGTCAATCCGGAAAAATTAAAGAAGCTAGAAGAAGCAAAAAAGGCGCTTGAGGGTTTTAAGCGTGAGGGCTGGCCGGCCGAAGTGGTTGAGGAGGAAGAGGCCGGAGTGAAGGCGCTTGAAGACGATATTAAAAAAGAGCAAAAATAGGCCTGAGATTTCTTTCAAAAATTTTGATTTGCTCGTGTTTAATCTATGTGTGCACCACCTCTTCCCATTCCGAACAGAGAAGTGAAAGCACTTAGATCCGATGATACTTGGTGTAAATCAACGCCCGGGAAAGTAGGATACGCGGGCATATCAAAATTTTTGAAAGGAATGAAAAAGCTATGGAATACATAATTTTCACATTTTTAAAAGAAATGGCGCCGCGAGACTATCGCGGGGTTTGGCATATTTCTTTTTGCCGCGGAAATTATGATTTGAAATTATTTTTTTAAGTTTTTAGTATTTTTTCGAAACATAATTCCCGCGGCAAACTGTCGCGGGAATTTTACTTATAGCTCCTTAACAAAAAGGAGGGGTATGATGAAAAAAACAGTAGAGAATGCATTACCGTTTACTAACGGCAAGTTTGAGTTGAATCAGGAACAGATGGGAAAAGCGAAAGCGTGGCTTCTGGAGCATACGAAAACATGCACTTGAGCCTTGATGACGATTCGTATGACGGAATTGGGAGGTAGCAATGCTCACCGGCAAAAAAGTACGGCTTCGTGCGATAGACATAAAAAAAGACGCAGAACTCTTCACCGAATGGATAAATGATTATGAGGTGGTGAAATTTCTTGGGCGTCCGTTTAAGTCGATTAGTCCGGATGAAGAAAGGCGAATTCTCAAAGGACTGCTTCTCAAGAAAGATACTGTGCTTTTTGCCGTCGAAACGCTTGACGGCGGGAACCTCATCGGGTCAATTTCTCTTATGGGAATTAATCATTTTGACGGAACTGCAATTACGGGAACGCTGATAGGGTACAAACAGTACTGGCGAAAGGGTTTTGCAACAGATGCGAAAATGGTGTTGCTCAATTACGCTTTTACGGTTCTCAATCTTCGGCGTATTTCGACGCGGGTTGTCGCAGATAACATTGCGAGTGTCCGCGTTCAGGAAAAATGCGGATACACGCGCGAAGGGGTATGGAGAAAAGAAGTCTATACTGACGGTAAGTATCGCGATGTAGTTCTTCTTGCGGTATTTCGTAATGGATGGATGAAACAATGGCGGGAATATATACGAAAAGCGGACTAATTTCCGCTTTTTGATTTGACAAAGTAATTTAAAAGTGCTACTACTTATTCACTGATCTTTTAAACACCAAGGATCGCCAGCAGTGATTTCCTCCGCTTATTCTGCCGAAAAAGTTGTATCCTGCGGTAACGGCCACTTCAGAATGTCTATCCATGACGGTACATATCAACTGCACGAAGGAGCATACGGAGAATTTAAATTCTATCAAAAAATTGCAAAGGAGTCCGGCGGACCCGTTCTTGATCTTGCAACGGGCGGCGGCCGCATCTGCATTACATTGGCAAAAGCAGGAATTACATGTGTAGGGATGGACGCATCTCCCCATAGTCTCGTGATTGCAAAAAAGGCAGTAGCTGAACTCCCACAGGAGCTTAGAGGAAAAGCATCATTTATCGAAGGGGATATGTGCGATTTTAATTTTCCCGGGCGCTTTCCTCTCATCATAAATGCGTTTGAAAGTTTTTGGTTTATTTTAAGGATGGCGGCAATAAAAGACCTTGGTATAAACGAGTACGAGTGGTGGCTAGGCAACGAACAGCAAAAAGATAATGAAGTATTCATGCTCATCTACCAGAAGGCGGAGTCTTGCATTCGCTCGATTATGCGTTCCCTCGCGCCTCGCGGAAAATTCATAATTGATGGTCCCATCTCGCATTTACTTTTTCAGGAAGAGAAAAAAGAAGTTGCGCATGCGTGGTGGTTAGACATGGCGGATACGTATAAATTTTCAGTGCGATTTGCTGACTATAATGATTTAAATAAAAGCGTTTTTGATTTAAATGCGCTTCACAGGCCCGATGTAGTAATAGGACAAAAGATATAGGCAGTTCACACTTCTTTGTCCCGGCAATAATTTATAAAGAGCGGACTACCCGCTCTTTTTTGTTCGTGCGGTAGTTTTGTTACCATAAAAAAGAGGCCATGCGGCCTCGGAATGGTTCGGCCGAAGTTAATTTTCAGCCGGATTATCGATTGGGTTGAATGATTCTTTTTTCTCGCACAAATTCAGGATAAGCGGAATGCCGATAAATAGAGCAAATGGAACTGCAAGAATTAAGGTGCCGAGGTATTCACTCATAGGTGCTCCAGGCGGTATTGCGTGGGTAGGACATGCTAATCTTACTCTATTTGCCTGTTTTTGTCAATAAAAAAATATTTTTTGATTTTATCATTTATTCATGGCACAGTTATTACAAGAACTTTGAAACAAGGGGCAGGCAAATGAAGCCCGAAATCCCGTCGGCATATTCTGCGGAAAAAACAAAGAATTCAAACGGCTATCTTAGCGACACGCTTCGGCCGACTGAAAGAAGGAAAGGAGAGTTTGCTTTTTGGGTGAGGGAGGTCCAGCACTCCGGCGGACCGGTGCTTGAGCTTGCTTCAGGTGCGGGGCGAATTCTTACGGTGCTTGCGGAGGCCGGTGTTGACGTCTATGGGCTGGAAGCTTCTTCGGAGATGATTGAGCTTGGAAAAAGGGCTATGCACGCGTTACCCGTCGAAACCAAACAGCACATCCGGGTGGTTCAGGCGGACATGCGCGTTTTCACATTCGTGCGGAAGTTTCCTCTCGTCATTATTCCTTTCACAAGTTTTTGGTATAACTTTAAAAATGCTGCGATTGACGATATTGGATGGGATTTTGAAACTTCTGAGAAAAGCGAAAAAGAATTTCAGGAACACATTGAGCGTCAGGCTGAAAACTGTCTGTCTTCAATAGTCGGCGCGCTTGCGCCGAGCGGAAGGTTTATAATTGATAATCCCTTTTACACTACGCATTGGCAAAAAGAGAACGGCCGCGATAAACGGGACCACTGCAGGCGTTGGTGGAGCAGGATGGTAGAACGATTCGGATTTGATGTTTACATACGGAAGCCCTTTGATTTTCCGGATGATATAATTCCTGTTCTTGAGGGAATAAAGAAATAAATTTCATATATAAGAGGAGCGGTTCACTCGCTCTTTTTTCTTGTTGAAGTTTTATTCCGGTTGATATAGTATTCACATGGCTCTTTTGTTAAGCATACGGTGCACCAAATGAAGTGGAAACATATTCCAGCAGATCCGAGTTCCCCCAGCCCGTTTGATCGTGTTGCCGATTACTACATAGTGGAAGATTATGATATGGCCGCTATCCCTAAACCAAGCCCCGAATTTCTTCGCGAAGTTGAGAAGAGCGATGAGGAAACAAAAGAAATTTTTAGGAAACTCGGCATCATTAAATAGAGAAAAAGAGCCCCGATGGCCATCGGGGCTCTTTATTTTTTTTCCGGTTCTTTGCCGGAGCGGTTATGGCCCTTCAGTTCGTCAAGCGTAAAGCACTCATTCTGCCATAGAATCGCCTGAACGAACCCAAGCCAGCGCATCGCTTTTTCGCGCTCGTCCGCAAGTATTAAATTTTCCATCTCGTCGAGCATCGCGCGGCAATGCATCATGGCGGTTCGCTTTGAATAGCACGGATGGTCGTGCGGCGCTTCCGATTTAGGAATAAGTCGTGACTCGAGCAAGTGCCGGTAGGCCTTTACCAGGAAAAGATATTGTCCTGTGGTCATACGCCTCTCCGATTAAGCATATGAAGGTGCTATGTAAAGTTTATCGAAAGGAAATTGTTCTGTCAAAACAAAAAAGAGCGATTCATTCGCTCTTTAAAATGTGTCTACCACTGTTTCTTTGTGAGTTAGCCCCATGTCGCAGTGAACTGATATTCCGTATATGGGCGATAGTATTCGTCGCTTCCCGGTGAGTGTTCGTGCTCTCTTGTTTCGAGGCGAAGCTTGCTTTGCGCTTTTCGGTAGTCGCCCGCGATGTGTCGGCATGCCTGTCTCCAGCCATCAAGATACTCCGGGTCTCCATTGCTTGTGAATGAGGAAATAACCACGCTGTTTCTTCCCTCCGCAGCCGCCTCTCGGGTTTTTGGACCGATCGTTTTGTGAATGTCCGGGGTGATCTTTTCAGTGATCGCATCGACTCGTGCTTGGCGGTCTCTCGAGTTTTTTTCTTTCTCGGCGGTTTTACCGGCTTCAAAACTCTTAGTGAGGCTAACCAGTTCGTCCGTGTCAACGAGTTCGGGCCTTTCGGGCGTGTCCATTTTTTCTCCGCATTTTAAAGAATCGTCTCAAAAGGAGTATACTCGAACCCGAACATTTTTGCAAGGCCTTTTGACGTGATTGTGCCCTTATTTACTTACCAGACCTAGCCTGGTATTTTTCCCATGCCCTGCGGGATCTCCAGTCCATGACGGCGTGGTACGCCGTCAATACCCCGACAAACACCATCATGGGGAGAAAGAGAAGTGAGGTTATAAGTACGTTCATTTTCCCGTTAGTATTATAAATGCAATAAGAAACTTTTTTTTCGCTCCAGTTCTTCATCCCAATTTTTATAAACAGAAACAGTGTTACCCAACTCCCCAGAAAAATTCCAAGAGTGACCAGCAATAGTGCGTTAAGCAAGACATTTCTCCTTTCTAGAGAAGCGTATCGATGGGAGTGTATTCAAGCCCGAACGTTTTTGCAAGGCCTTTTGACGTGACTGTGCCTTCATAAATTGAAACAGAGTTCCGCAGGGCGGGACATTCTTTTAGGGCGCCGACAAAACCGTGACGGATACTTTCAAGCATGAATGGCTTCACCGACTCCGAAAAAATCGGCGCGGACCGTTCTCCAACGCCCCCCGGAATGTTCGGGATGCCGAAATACTTAACGCCTTCAAGCTCGACATACGGGTTCTCATGCGAGGTGGCGCGGGAAAATTCGCATGCTCCTCCCTGGTCGATGGAAACGTCGACAATGCTTGAGTCTTTCGGGAAATACTTCAGCATCTCGGTTGTAACCACGACAGGCGCCCTATTTTCCGGCGAGTAAGGCGCCAAAACCAAAAGAATGGGATGCGGCTTTGAGTGCTGAAGCGGATAGTGTTTGAGATACATTTTGGAGATGACGCCCGAAAGCATTCCCTTAGGATTGCCATCCGAATGCACGAAGCGGAATTCTGTTGGAGTATTCGGCATTAAAATCAACTTGGTCAAAGAATCAATTGCGGTAACCGGAAGGCAGAATTCGTCGCGGGCGACGCGGTGCGCCGCCTTGCCGACGTTTCCGTATCCGACGATAACGACTTCCGGCTTTTCCCCCGACAGCTTGCGCCTCATGGCGAGCCGAATCGCTTCTTCTCCGGCGACGACACTCATTCCCCGAAGCACAGGGCGCGTTCCGTCTTGCTCCACGATGTCTTCAAGCGAGAGATATGTTGCCTGACGCTCAATCGTTCTTTTTGTAAGCCACTCGTTCGAAGCAAGATGTCCGAATCCGACAACCGGCGTTCTAGGGGAAAGGAGTCTATCCGACTCTTCCTTCAAAACCTCCTTGACCTTAAGGACAATAAATTTCTCGACGGGTAGCGTGTGATAAAAACTGATTGCATCTGTGAATCGAATCGGGTCAACAACGGCTGCTCCGGCTTGCCTATACGTACGGTCAAGAAATCCAGCCGCAGTACCAGCACTCGCCTCAACATAAACCTTAGCGCCTGCTTCTACATACTCGTAGGCATGTTCGGGGGTCGCGCCGACGCGTTCCTCACCCTGCTTCTTTTCCTTAGGGACAAAGACAATCATACAGGCCTCGTTTTCAAAGTGCAGTTTGGTGAATAAAATAAATTATACTGTGAATAGCAAAAAAGTCAACCTTTTTAGGGATTAAATTTTTTTCCGTGCCTATGTAAAAAGAGAGCCAAGGCGCCTGCCTGTTGGCAGATAGGTTTGCCTGTCGCAGGCAGGGCTTCTCTCCTTATGACAGCATTTGCGACACATTTCGGGCGACCTCCGGAAGGATTGATGATTTTGGAAAAACTCCGTCATATTGTATGATTATAGAGGCGAAATTTAATACCAGTGGAATACAGAACAATACGACAAACCACTCTTATCCTCATTCCGTTCACCATTCTTTTGGCGGCTATTATCTATGTTTATTACCGGGCCCAGCCTTCGCCGACATGCTTTGATAAGGTCAAAAACCAGGACGAAACAGGAATAGACTGCGGAGGCTCGTGCATGAATTGCGCTCTCAAGACCAAACAGCCGCTCAAGGTATTTTACGTTAAATTCGATGAGGTGTCGCAGGGACTGTATGATGTCGTGGCTGAAGTGCGGAATCCGAACATCAAGCTTTCAGCGGCAGTAATTCCTTATGAGATAACCCTTCGGGACAAGAGCGGGTTTACAATCGAAAAAATCAGCGGGTCTTCATATATATACCCGCTTGAAACTGTCCATGTTATAGAAGCCGGTATCCGGGCAAAACGGACGGTTGCCAAAGTTGAATTCAAGATTACCGACAGTAGTGTTATGTGGGATGTGAGAGAAGACATAAAGGTTCCGGATCTTATCGGCGGAGACAAGGAAGTTTTGAAGGAGGCTCGTCCGGATGGTTCGGTCATTACGATTTTGAACGCCAAGATATTTAACCGCAGTATTCTCGACTATGACGCTATTGAGGTTGCGGTTTTAATAACGGACGCAGAGCAAAACGTCATTGCCGTAAGCAAGACCGTCATTGCAAAAGTCAGAGGAGGCGAGTTTTCTCCAATTGTGTTTAGCTGGCAGGGAGACGTTCCGATAGACATAAACAAGGCTATTATCGAACCCCGTCTGAATTTACTGAAAAAGTAGGGCATGGTTGCGGGTAGCATATTCCTATGGTTTTATATTATATAAAAAAACTCGATTGGCTCCTTTGTGGCCTCGTCGGGCTTCTCGTTGTGATAAGCCTGATATCACTGTGGAGCCTTTCATTGAGGTCAGAATCTCTTTTTTACAAACAAATAATCTGGATAGCGACCGGTTTTATTGTTTGTTTTGCGGCATCAACCTTTGATTATCGCGTTTTTAAAGACCACGGCGGCGTAATTTTGCTTTTGTATGCGATACTTGTGTTATCGCTCATTGTCCTTTTTATGCTTGGAGTAGAAACGCGCGGCGTCGTCAGCTGGTTTCATGTAAAAGGAATTACGCTTCAACCGGTCGAACCGGTAAAGCTTATTCTCGTCATTCTTCTCGCAAAATATTTTTCTAAGCGTCACATTGAAATACAACAGATGCGCCATCTCTTTATCTCGGGATTTTACGCCTTTGTTCCTTTCGGGCTTGTGATGATGCAACCGGATTTGGGGTCTGCCGCCATTCTTATGATGATCTGGATTTCGAGCACTCTGTTCTCCGGGATAAAGTTTTCACACTTTGCTTCTCTCATTCTTATATTTGCGCTCCTTGCAGGAGTCGGCTGGACGACTGTCCTTAAGCCGTATCAAAAGGAGCGCATAATTTCGTTCCTTAATCCGTATGCCGACCCAAGGGGTGCCGGATATAATACGATTCAGTCGCTTATAGCCGTAGGCTCCGGAGGTGTCTGGGGGAAAGGAATAGGGCAGGGTTCACAAAGCCACCTTTTATTTTTGCCGGAGGCGGAAACGGATTTCATTTTTGCGGCATTTGCCGAAGAGTGGGGGCTTGTCGGCAACACGTTTCTCTTATTAATTTACGCCTGTCTCATGTTCCGGATGCTTAAAATCGGAAGGGAGTCGGAGAATAATTTTGCGAAGCTCTTTGTTCTGGGGTTCGTAACGCTTATTTTTGCTCAAATAGTGATTCACATAGGAATGAACACGGCATTGTTTCCGATAACCGGGATCACGTTGCCGTTCGTAAGCTACGGCGGTTCAAGTTTTGTAACGCTCATGGCGGGGCTTGGCATCATTCAAAGTATCCACATCTACTCTCGGAAAGAAGTTTCCCAAAAAGGGAGTGCTTCTGCGATTAGTTAATAACTATTCTTTTTCTTTAAGATACTCCTCGCTATAATGTATATATGATTTACCTCGCAACAGACCACGCAGGATTCGAGTTAAAAGAGATGCTGAAACAGTATCTTCTCGAGCTTAACTACGAAGTAAAAGACTTCGGGGCTTTTGAGCTTGATATTGATGACGACTATCCGGATTTTATCAGGCTTGCGGCAGAGGCGGTATCCAAAAATCCGAAAGACAAAGCGGTTATTCTCGGCGGCTCGGGTCAGGGGGAGGCAATCGTCGCGAACCGCTACAAGGGGGTGCGCGCAGTTGTCTATTATGGCGGCTCGTCAAAAGTGTTGACTCTCTCCAGGGTGCATAATGATTCAAATGTTCTTTCGCTCGGAGCCAGGTTCCTTACAGAGGCAAAAGCAAAAAGAGCAGTAAAGATCTGGCTTGAAACAGAATTTCAGAACGAGGAGCGGCACATGAGGAGGATTAAGAAGATAGACGAATAATAATTTTAAATTCTAAATTTCAAATTTTAAATAGCGACAAACGCATGGGGGTAGGGACAAAAATATTATGGTTTTTTATTTTTTTGATTTGGCTATTCGCTTCAGTCTCGCTTTTGGTGTGGGCCGTTGGGGGATTGGATGATGTGGTGGTTTACTTTTTTATTCCAATTTTAATGTTGGTTTTATTCGGTACCATACTAGCCTTTTTCATTAGTAGCAAGGTTTTATTAGGATTATATTTGATATGGGCAATTGCATTTGTGCTGGTTGCATATTTTCTTGACTTTCTGTAGAGCAAGTTATTCATCATTCAGCATTTGTCATTCAGAATTTTATATGGTTGAAATAATACCTGCTATAAATACTACAATCTGGAAAGTGGTTGAAGCCCGGATTAAAAAAATAGAGCCATTCGTCGAATGGGCTCATCTTGATATTGCTGACGGGACGTTTACGCCGAACACTTTGTGGCATACGGCGCTTGACCTTGTGCATTTCAAAACGCATATGAAGTTTGAGATACACATGATGCAGGAAAACCCCGAAGAGCTTGTGGAGCACTGGTTCCTTCCTTCGGTAAAACGAATCATTGTTCATTGGGAAACGGTTTCCGACATGGATTTTATCATACGGGAATGCCACGGGGAGGGGATTGAGGTCGGACTCGCGATTGCGGATAAAACGTCATGGAAAAAACTTGTACCGTGGGCCAGTAAAGCCGATCTGCTTCAGGTACTCTGCGTTCCGCAGGGATTCGCGGGGCAGGAATTCCATGCGCATAACCTCATTAAGGTAAAGCATTTGCGGCTGAAGTGCCCCGACGCTATTATTGAGGTGGATGGAGGCATGAATCCGCACACTGCCCGTCTTGCCCGTGAACACGGCGCTGATATTGTCGTTGCGGCGTCATATATTTTAAACGCTAAAAGTCCGGAAAAGGCGATTTTAGAGTTGCGCGCTGTGTAATTTTTTATGGCACTTAAAGACGCTCAACAATATATTGAAGCGCACAAGAGTGAGTACCCGTTAGAGGCGCTTATTTCGCAGTTGCGGAATGCCGGATACCCGGAAGAAGAATTGCGGGAGGCAATGCGCCTGAACAATGGTTTTTCTGCCCCTTCAGTTACTGGCCCTCGGACAATAAATTCTTCCGCCCCGTTTCCTCATCCCGCAATGAGCACCGGAAAGAAGATTCTGTTATGGTTTGGGGGATTCATATCGGCCAGCATCGTCCTAGCTGTTCTTCCGGGCTTTTTTTTCATTAACCGTTTTCTTTCTTTCGGTTTTGGCTACGGTTACGGTGGCTATCCAATAGCGACTATCTTGCTTCCGTTCCTGCTGATCGCCGGAGGTGTCTTCATTTTTTTAAAATTTAAAAAAAGGTCCCGTCATTTCGCGTTCGGCGTTCTTTCCGCGGTCATTCTGTATGGCGTTGGGCTTCTTTTGATACTGGTGCTGGCATTTTCCTTGATCGGCGTCTTCGGCCGCCCCCATGGCAATAATCGCGACGCGCGAAGGGTGGCTGATGTAAAACAACTGCAGTTGGCGCTTGAACTTTATTACGATTCTTCCCTGGGGTATCCTGATGAACTTTCAAATCTCGCGCCGACCTATATTCCTTCTATACCGCTCGATCCGGCAACGCGCCTTCTATATTATTACGAACGGCGTCTTGACGGCAGTTATTATCTTCGGGCGGAACTTGAGGACTCTACAACCCCCGCTTTGCGTTATGATTTTGACCCAAGCAACACATTCTACGAGGTGTCAGAAACGCCGACAGAATCACAGCCAGAATCGCCACAGCCCGCGACTCCTGCTGAAAAGGCGGAATACTTTATGATGATCTATCCAAACGGCGGAGAGGTTTTGCGTATCGGACAGAGTATTCAAATTAGATGGGATACATCGAGGCCGGTAACACGGGTAGCTCTTGGCATACAAAAACTTCCCTCGAAGGCCGGAGAGCTTCCTCCGGCATTCACCACCATTGCAGACGGTGTCCCTAACACAGGAACATATACCTGGAAAGTTGGCACATATAAAGGAGGAACGCTTGCTTCGCCCGGCACGTATCTTGTAAGGGTTTCAGAAACGGTTGGGTTAAATACCCAATACGATGACAGTGATTTTGCTTTTATGATCGCCAAGTAGTCGCTTATTTATAAAGAAAGATTACTTTTATGGACGAAAACCAAAAACTAGACGAGATTATAAGAAAACTCGGAGAGCTCGATGGGCGTCTCTTGGCTCTTGAGGGCCGCGGCACAGGCTCTTTTGCTCCATCGGCTTCATCTTTACCGCCTCTGCCGCCTCCGTATCAGAGACCGGATTACCAGGCGCAATCTTTGTCGCGACCGCAGCCATACAGGGCTGAATTTGGTGAGGCGATGGGAGCTTCTTCTGAACAAATTAGCGCTGTTCCTGAAAAGGCAGGACAAAACTACGAGTCAACGATCGGAAAGTGGTGGTTTGGCGTCATCGGCGTTCTTGCGATCCTGTTCGGGGTTGCGTTCTTTCTTAAATACGCTTTTGAGAATAACCTTATCAGCGAAACGATGCGCGTAGTGCTCGGCATCGCTGGGGGTGTTCTGTTCGTTGCTTTGGGAGAGTTTTTGCGACCGCGTCTTGCCAAATATTCATATATATTGAGCGGCGGGGGATTAGCGCTTTTTTACCTTTCAATTTATGCCGCATTCCAGTATTACCATTTAATAAGCCAGCCGACAGCGTTTGTTGCCATGATTGCCGTAATAATTTTCGGCACGGTGCTTTCTCTTTGGGTAGACGCAGTTGAGCTAGCGGCCCTTTCGGCTGCCGGCGGTTTTTTGACTCCGTTTTTGGTATCAACGGGAGCTTCGAATGACTTTTCGTTCTTCTCTTATCTCATAGTGTTGAACCTCGGCATTGTTGCGGTCGCGTTCTTCAAGAAGTGGCACCAGCTCGTCATTCTCGGATTCGCCGCAACTATTTTGAACTTTGCGTCATGGTACGGCGGGTTTTACGATGGCTCTAAATTGCACTTCGCTATCTATATACTCACCGTCTTTTACGGTCTGTATCTTATCGCAGGACTTGCCTCAAATATCGTTGCCAGAAAATTAGCCGACATGGGGGATCTCTTCGTGCTTTCCGTCAATCCTGCGTGGTATTTCGGCTGGCTTTATTTTCTTATCAAGTCACATCCGTCTCACCTCAAGATGGATATGGGCAACGGGGTGAATACGCCCGGGATTGTTCAGTATTCCGACCAGACCCTTGGTTTTCTGGCAGCCATTCTTGCTGGGGTATACATCATATGCGCCTACCTTGCGGTAGCCGTGCGAAGCGATGATAAGCGTTTGGTTATGTTCCTTGGAGGAGTTGCGGTCGTGTTCCTGACCATTGCCGTCCCGCTTATTCTCGATCAAAACGCCATTACCATCGCATGGGCGGTTGAGGCGGCAGTCCTTTTTGTGCTTGGTATCTTTCTTAAGAACCGCGACATGAGGATATTCGCGATATGCGTATATATTGTTGCTCTCGTCCGGCTTTTTGGATTCGACTCCTCTGCAGGGGACCTTTCGAGTTATGTGGCAATCTTCAACAAGCGCTTCTTTACCTATTTTATTGTTATTGCCACAGTTTTAGGAATGGGATACATTGCATCAAAGAAAAAAGAGGAATTGACCGCTTTTGAAAGGGGCGACCAGATGCCGACGCTTTTCTGGACTGTTGGGAACTTTCTGATTTTTCTCCTCATTATACTGGAGATTAACAGTTTTTTTGATTCACGGATTTACGCGCTTCAGGTAAAACTTGAAAAAGAGATTCAGCGGCAGATTCCGGTCCGGAATCAAAGCGACCCGTATTATGCCTATCAAGATACCTATGGCATTCAATACCAGGCACAAACGAGGCTTTCTGCCGATGCCGGCTATCGCCGCCTGAACAACCTGCGGAATGCCGCTATCTCGGTATTTTTGACGCTCTATGCTATAATTCTTATGGCGATCGGCGTTCTGTATAGGAACAAATATGTGCGCTGGTCTTCCGTAGTGCTCTTCGGAGTGACCATTGTGAAGGTATTTTTCTTCGATCTTACGGTCTTGGCCGCTCCCCAGCGCATCATTTCGTTCATTGTGCTTGGCATTATTTTGCTTTTTGCTTCGTATCTCTATTTTCGCTTCGAGAAGCGTCTCGAGGCATCGCAATAACTATGGCATCACTTCGCATCTCTGTTGTAATATTCGGTATGCTGGGATACGCCTTTTTTGCGGCGGCCGACTTCACCCAATCCGCGTGGGAGTTTCGCGCACGTATTCTGCCGGGTTCATCCATGAAACAGGATTACGCCGTACTTGACCTTCCGAGCGAGGTTTTTTCTTACTCGAAGCCGGACATTTCAGACCTGCGCATTGTTGACGCTGACGGCGAGGTGCCGTATGTCGCGGCTGTTGAACGGGAGACTTCTGGCGTAACGTACGTATCGGCGCGGATGTTCGACCAATCTTTCGTCAAAGGCGAGTCTACAATATTTCTTGTTGATCTCGGTTCGGAAGGAGTGTTCCATAACTCGTTTGCCATTGATACGTCTTCAGAGAACTTTCGGCGGCTTGTCGAAGTTCAGGGATCAAACGACAAGACGAACTGGCGTACGCTTACTCCGAGGGGGCAGATTTATGACTATACTGTCCGCGATATAAAACCTGTTACCGTGAGGGATACGACCGTTGCCTATCCAGATTCAACCGTACGCTTCCTTCGCGTTATCATCGCCGACCAAGGAGAAGGCCCTCTTGCCGTTACAGGCATTCGGGTTTGGCGCCATATCTCCACGGCCGCGCGCGAGATTTCTTATACGCCGAAACTTGAAGTTGCCGAAAATGCAGAGCTAAAAAGCACCGAGGCCGTTCTTGACCTCGGCATTCGTGGAATTCCGCACAGGAGAGGCCGTATTGCGACCCAAAGCCAGAACTTCAACCGCCTGGTTTCCGTTTATGATAGCGACGATAAGGCAAACTGGCGGCTTTTGAAGAATAGTTACTTCTTTGCTGTTGTAGCCGCACGATTTACAGGCTCAAACTTGGATTTTGTCTATCCCGAATCAAACAAGCGGTACATAAAGCTTGTTATCGTTAACGGCGACGATCGGCCCATTGCGGTCGAAAGCGCTATGCTCTACGGAACGGTTCGGCGCATTCTTTTCAAATTTATTCCCGGGAACGAGTACTATCTTTATCTCGGCAATCTGAAAGCGCATCGTCCTCAATACGATATAGAAAAAATATCGCAATATGTTGATACCTCAACACTTGATCAGGTGGGAGCGGGTCCGGTTGTAAAGAATCCGGGATATGTGGCGCCAAAGCCTGAAAAAGTTCCTTTGGCGGAGCGCTCTCCCTATGTCTTGCCTGTTGTACTTGGCGCGGTCATTGTCTTGCTGGCATTTCTTTTGTTGCGGCTGTTTTTAAAAATGCGTACGGGTTCAATTCCGCCTGCCCAATCCTGACATCTTCAAAAATTAATGTGCGGCGAGCAAATTAAATTATTTATTAAAACAATTTATGTCATATCTAAACGACGAAAAAATAAAATTTCTCGAAGAAAAGGCGAACGCTGTTCGCATGTCTATTATTGAAATGCTCTTGGCGGCAGGTTCCGGCCATACCGCCGGGCCACTGGGCATGGCCGATATTTTTACAGCACTGTATTTTCATATTTTAAAACACGACCCCAAAAACCCGGAGTGGCCGGAGCGCGATTTTCTTGTGCTATCAAATGGCCATATTTGCCCCGTGCAGTATGCGGCAATGGCGCACGCGGGATATTTTCCGATAGAGGAACTTTTAACGCTTCGTAAATTCGGAACACGTCTTCAGGGACATCCGCACCGCGAAAAGCTTCCCGGAATAGAAGTCTCTTCCGGGCCGCTTGGTTCCGGCCTGGGGCAGGCGGTCGGAATTGCTATCGGTTTGAAGATGGATAAAAAGCCGAATCAGGTCGTATGCATCATGGGAGACGGGGAACAGGACTGCGGGATTGTCTGGGAGTCTCTCATGCTTGCCGGGAAGCATCATCTTGATAATCTGACGGTCGTCATTGACCGGAATAACATTCAAATTGACGGAATGACTGAAGACATCATGCCGCTTGAGCCTATGCGAGCAAAGTACGAAGCATTCAACTGGCACGTGATAGATCTGAATGCTCATAACTTTCAAGACATTAACAGCGCATTTGAGGAGGCTCGTGGAATTTACGAAAAACCGGTCATACTACTTGCTCACACTATTCCGGGCAAAGGGATTCCGGAGATTGAATTTGACTATCGGTGGCATGGCAATCCGCCGGGAAAAGGGCCGGGAGATATTATTCCCCAACCGGAGCAGGGGAAAAAGTTTTTGGATGAACTAAGAACTCTTGGGGGTAAAATAAAAGGCGAGCATCAATAACCCTTGTCGGACGCGGTCTAAGGGCGGCCTTGTCCAGCCGGAGGAGGTGCTCTATACTAATCATATGCATATGAAATGCCCGGAAAACGATACGTTCCATCTTTCCTGCTGCGTTCTGCCGCTTGCGGGGATGCTCCTGTGGGCGTCGGCATTCGTTTCGTTCATATTCGCCCTGGTTTCTTTGGGCGGCTTTTGGTGGGGGATATTGTCGGTTGAGTGGTTTGATATAGCTCAAACCATCGGAATTCTCGCCATCGGGCTCAAGCTCGGGCTTCTTATCCGCATTCATCAATGTAACGGCAATCAATAATTTTTATGGCAACTTTCTTAGATAACAACAAAAAAGGCGAACCAGGAAGCGGAACCGGCCTAAAGGGTTTTAATGTTTCGCTCAAATCAGAAGACATTCAAAAGGAGAAGGCCCGCATCGTGAGGGTTCACCGCACGTTCTTTGATGTGAGCATGACCGAGCGGCTTTTGAGCCTCATAAATTTTTTGGCGCTTACCATTTTTTGCGCCCTGCTAACGCTTTTCCTCATCCAAAAAGGGTATCAGGCGGCCGACGAAATAAACACCATTTCGGACTCTCTCAAAGACAAGCGCGTGTTAAACGACCCGGCGCTCGGAGAGAAGGGACTGCTTTCCGGCACGGATGAAGCGACAAACACGGAAAAGGTTCCGAGTAAAAAATAACTAATTTATAATAAAATCTATGGATGAAGTTTTTGTGCGGGATTTTATGACGACGGAAGTCGTCTCCGTTAAAGCCGATACCTCGGTTCTTGATGTCGTTAAAATAATTTTTGTGAACGGATTTAACGGCGTGCCGGTTGTTGACGAAGAAGGGCGCCTTGCCGGTATCATTACGGAGTGGGACTTCATTGCAAAAGGGTCTCCGGTATTTTTCTCGCCTTTGGGAAGGCTTCTTCAGGAGCTCGACATTTTTCGAGAGGACGAAGGAGAAATTGACAAAAAGATAAAAGAGATTGTTTCTTCAAAGACTGCAGATCTCATGAACCGCGAGCCTATAACGCTTACTTCGAACAACACCGTGCAGGATGCAGCAGACCTCTTTTTGCGCCATCACAGGGTAAACCCGGTCCCTGTTGTTGATAAGGACCGAAAACTTGTCGGTATCATCAGCCGATATGACCTTATTAAGCTTTACGCCGACCCGGTATTCTGGAAGAAACTCGCAGAGAAGAATCATGAAACGCAGGTGAAATAACGCACTCGTGCGCAGGGTCTGCTTTTTCAAAAGTTTAGCAAGAAGTTTTTCTAATTCTTAATTTTAGCCGCTATGCCCACAAATCCACAAATGAAATTAGCTGAAAATCTTCTCGACCTTAACACGGTAAAGCAAGAGCCGACCCGCATGGGCTTTGGGTTGGGACTGGTTCAGGCAGCAGACGAAAACCCCAATATAGTCGGACTCTGCGCAGATCTAACCGCTTCCACGAAAATGGACGACTTTGCGAAGAAATATCCGTCACGCTTCATCCAGATGGGAATTGGCGAGCAAAACCTTGCTGTGACCGCGGCTGGCCTTTCTGCCGTCGGCAAAATTCCATATATCACTTCGTATGCGATGTTCAGTCCCGGTAGGAATTGGGAACAAATTCGAACGACTCTTTGTTATAACAACTCCAACGTAAAGGTTGTCGGCTCGCATTCCGGTGTTTCCGTCGGTCCAGACGGCGCAACGCATCAGGCGATTGAAGACATGGCTATTGCGCGTCCAATTCCGAACATGACGGTGTTTGCTCCGTGCGATTCTGTCGAAGGAAAAAAAATTGCATATGCAGTTTCAAAATTTTACGGTCCGGCATATATCCGCTATACGCGCGAAAAGACTCCCGTTATAACAACGGAAGAAACACCGTTTGAATTGGGGAAGGCTCAAGTTTTCTGGTTCGAACCGGAAGGAAAAAAGCCCGATGTTGCCATTATTGCTTGCGGTCCGCTTCTCCATAACGCAATTCTTGCCGCGTCCGCTCTTGAACGCGAGGGGTTGGCTGTGCGCGTCATAAACAACGGCTCGGTAAAGCCGATGGACGAAGCAACTATCGTTCAAGCCGCGCGCGACGCGGGCGCTGTCGTTACGGTTGAAGAGCACCAGACTGCGGGAGGAATGGGTTCTTCAGTTGCAGAAGTTCTCGCAAAAAATTTCCCTGTTCCGATTGAATTTATCGGCGTGCAAAATCGCTTTGGAGAGTCTGGCGAGCCGAATGAGCTTATTGAGGTGTTCGGCATGGGGGTAACCCATATTATTGAGGCGGTAAAAAAGGTCATTGCAAGAAAAAACGCTTAAACTAGTGAAAAATCAGCGTTTTTGACGCTGTTTTTTCTAAAAGAGCGTAAGAGTCATAAGGTTTGACCGTCTACTATAACAAGTGATAATATATAATAAGTGCTAATAAGTAACTTTTTCGGGACTAATCCTGGAAGATGCAAATAAATATATGAAGAAATTATTGCCTTTTTTTATAACAGCAGTCATTTTAGCAGGCCCCGCGCTTTCTTGGGCATCTGTTGACCCGGCAACAATTCAGGCCCTGCAGGCGCAAATTCAGGAGCTTCAGGAAAAAATAAGAGCTCTTATTGCCCAAGGCAACTCCGTAACTCAAACGAAGCCGGCATTTGGAGGCAGTACGACTATGATGTCTGGGTCTGGCTCCGCAGGCGCCGGAGTTACTGTTTCTGGCGTGAACATGCAGGCGATCTTTAACGACGACACATCCAATGATGACATCATTCAGCTCAACAATCTCCGCATCCAAAGCATTGACGCTCAAGCTGGGGTAGCACTCATTACTGCTTCAAACGACTTCGGCATTAACTGCCTTAAGTTCCAGGATCAGGATTCTACATCCGGGATTTCATTTCCGTGCCCAATGCCGCTGTCAATTTTGTATCAGATCAAAGTTGACTCCGATACAAGGCTCTTGTTGCGAAACCGCCAAAAAGCGACTCTTGCGGATTTTGCGGTAGGGGACCGGATAAATGTTTATGGCTTTATGGACCGCGCCTCAAATGCGGTTACCGCTGTGCTTGTGCGAAACATTGACAAGCCTGCTACAAAAAAATTCATTCAGTTGAATAATGTTCAGGTGGCGTCTCTTCCTGACTCAACATCTCTGCCAACATCGTTCGTGGTCATTCAAAACGGCATTTCACCGTGCTTTGATTATGGTGAGATGGGTGTCGGCGGCAAAATCTTCCCGTGTCCGCTCGGTCTTGAGATGCGCGAGATGAAGATGAATATTTCTGCACCTAATAGCGCTGGCGTACTAAACACTGCAACAGCAATGTCGGCCTATTATCCGGCGGCCCGCAAATATTCAATCACAGTAACGCCCGACACAAAAATTATTGGAAGCAATCGCCAGCCGTTGACGCTTAAAGATATTTCGGTCGGCGATACCCTCAATATTTATGGAAGCCAGTCGGCGTCCGATAGCACTTCCATCAGCGCACTCATTATTCGCGATCTTTCAAAACCGGTTGCCAACGAACGCTCGGTACTGCGGGTTGCGGTAACTGACGCAAGCATCATGTGCATGCAAATCGGCAGTCAAACTGATGCCCTGAGTTCTATTATGGCTCCATGCGGAATTCTTTATAATGCAACAGTCGACCTTTATGGCTCTGATGGATCTATTCGGCATGGATCAACTGAGCGAGGAGTGGCGGTGTTCGAGAACTTGAAGCCGGGTACATATACAGCAGCCGCTTCTGCTCCTGGGTATGATAGAAACAAACTTGCTGATATCAGACTTGATGTGCATCAAATTCAGACGGTTACTATCATGCTTCAGCACTTATCCTCTAGGGGCATATCGGTCAGAGCGCTTGATAATTTGAACGGTTCGGTTGGAGTGTCTTACGGTGCGAATTTTGAGGCATCCGGCGGTGTCGGATCATATGTCTGGGCGATAAGTGACGGCGCACTGCCTCCGGGACTTTCGCTTACTCATCCGCCCGTGCCGATGATTGCTTGCCGCGTTGATGGACCGTGTCCCATATATCCCCAAAACCGTATTTTGCTCTCGGGAACTCCGACACAGGGCGGAACGTATAAATTCAGATTAACAGCAACCGACTCACAGGGTCATTCCGGCTCAGAAACATTTATCGCGGAAATTCGCGGCGGCAGTGTCGGGGGCAATTTACCGCCAAGCATTTATGGAGTTACCGGCCCTACTCTTTTAGCGGTTGGCCAGCAAGGAACATGGACTGTGAAAGCAGCCGATCCCGAGAATAGTTCATTGAGTTACGCGGTTGTGTGGGGAGATGAATTGACTATGGCTGGGACTGCGCCTTCTCTGAGATCAACGGCAAATGATGTCGTTCAAACTTCGACATTCACGCATTCTTTCGCAAAAACAGGAACGTATGCACCGGTATTTATCGTGACCGATAACTCCGGAACATCGGCTAAAACTACAATTTCTGTAACAGTTACTGCCAACGGAACAACACCGCCAGTAAGTGCCGGATACCTCCAAATTAAACCAGCATCCGCGTCAGTTGCGGTTGGCGGGAGTGTACGTATGCAGGCGATATTTCAGCCATCTATGCCTCCGTGTCCCGTCGGCTTAGCATGCGCTCAAGTTATGCCGGCCCCATATCAAGTTAACGCGGAGTGGACATCAAGCAATCCCGGTGTTGCTTCTTTGGTCATTAGCACTCCGAATTGCGCTCAAGGCACAAATTACTGCGGTCAAGAAGTTTTGGTTAAAGGAATTTCAAATGGCGCGGCAGGCATCACTGCCGTTTATAAGATGTCATCCGGATTTGTTTTGACCGCAATCGCGAAAGTAACCGTAGGTTCAGGCTCGCAAACCGTTACCGTCATTTCTCCGAACGGAGGTGAAACATGGTTAAAAGAAACAATGCAGACTATCAAATGGCAGGACAATTTTGCTCAGACGTGTCCGGCTGGAACGTACTGCGCGTCTATTGCGCCGAGGTATTATACTATTCATCTGGTTCCATATTATCCTCCATGTACAGGGAGTATCTGTCCTCTCTATGCAATTCACGCTCCATATGTGATCGCAAGCAGTGTGGGCGGAATCTCATATAACTGGTCAGTGGGCAAGGTATTGAATACATCCGGGGCTGGTGATGTTGCTCCTGATGGTTCGTACACCGTTCAGGTTTGTCAAACTGGCACAGATATCTGCGATTCAAGCGATTCTTACTTCAAGATTACTTCATCTACGGCAGGGACGACCTCAAATTCAGCGGGGCAGTAATAAATAAGTGAAGCGGTTAACCAAAAACAAAGCCTCGTCTTCCTATATCGAGTTTGCTTCGCAAATTTTGCCGGGCGACCAAAGCCCTCTTTTTCGGAGGGTTTTGACTTAGTCGGCGGGGTTTTGTGGTGGAGAATTTACTTAAAGCATGTGTGCGAGCGGTATTTTGCGTTCATAAAATTAGTGCTAGAGTATAAGAGTATCGCGGAAGGTGGCAACACCGTCTTCGTCGAATAAAAAATTGTTTTTAAAAAAGATATGGCCCAAGGCTCACCTATTAGTATAAAAGACATAATGACGACGGAAGTTATATCCGTTTTTCCGGATTCTTCCTTGTTGGATGCCGCGCGCACCCTTTCAGAACGCCAAATTGACGGCCTTCCGGTCGTTGACCGCGTAACGAACAAACTCGTCGGAATTCTTACCGAATACGACCTCATCAGCAAAGGGTCGGCCATTCATCTTCCGACGTTCCAATTTATTCTTGGAAATATAGCGGCATTCAAAAAAAATAGGACCCAATTTGAAAAGCAAATAGCTGAAGTTTCTGCGCTCACGGTAAAAGATGTTATGAATACCGATCCGTTAACATTGCCGGAAACCGCTTCGTATGATGACGCGGTGTTTGCGTTTCGCGAACATCACCGGGTAAATCCCATTCCCGTCATAAACGCAAAAAAAGAGGTTACGGGCGTCATAAGCCGTTTTGACATCCTCAAACCGCTCCATATTGTTCAGGGAAAATGACGAATGGGGGCGTGCATGAAAGCACCCTGTGTATATGGGGTGTTTTGTATTTTGCAAATTGCTGATAGAATGGATATGTATTTTTTATATTTTTAACGAGCCTGAATATCTATGGAAAAAAAGTACGACTTCATTTCGGTCGGAGATACCGTAACCGATGCGTTTATCCGGCTTAAGGACGCAACGGTCAACTGCGACGTCAATCACGAAAAATGCCTTATTTGCATGCGTTTTGGTGATAAGATCCCGTATGAGAGCGTTACGGTCATTCCGGCTGTGGGAAACAGCGCGAACGCGTCGGTGAGTGCCGCCCGGCTCGGCCTTTCAAGCGCTTTGGTAACAAATCTCGGCAAGGATTATTACGGAACAGAGTGCCTCGCCGCCCTTACCGGAGAAAAAGTATCGACGGAGTTCATCAGTATACAGGAAGGCAAAAAGACGAATTACCATTACGTGCTGTGGTATGAGGATGACCGCACCATTCTGATAAAGCACGAAAACTTTGACTATAAGCTTCCGGATATCGACTCTCCCCGCTGGCTCTATCTTTCGAGCTTGGGGGAGCGTGCCGTAGAATTCCACGCGGAACTTGAAAAATTTCTCACGGAGCACCCCGATGTAAAATTTGCCTTTCAACCCGGAACATTCCAGATAAAAATGGGAAAAGAAGCGCTTGCTGGATTGTACACGCGTGCTGAAATATTTTTCTGCAATAAAGAAGAATCCCAGCGTATTCTTGGAGTTGGTGAAGAAGATATTAAAGTTTTACTTGAGCGGATGCATCACCTGGGGCCGAAAGTCCCTGTTATTACCGACGGTCCCAAAGGCGCGTATGCCTACGACGGAGAAAATTTCTGGTTCATGAGGACGTATCCGGACCCAAAGCCGCCGCTTTCGCGCACCGGCGCAGGAGACGCATTCTCTTCGACGGTAACAGTTGCATTAGCCCTCGGTCTTGACCTGAAGGAAGCGCTTCGCTGGGGGCCGGTAAATTCAATGTCTGTCGTCCAGCAGATAGGCGCCAGAGCAGGACTCTTAACCCGGCATCAGCTTGAAGAATTTTTGAAAACGGCTCCTGCCGATTACTATCCGCAAAAAATTTAGAACGAATTATGTCATACATTCAGGAACTTCATGAAAGAGCATCGCGCGAGGGCTGGGCGCTCGGGCATTTTAATGTTTCGAGTGCCGAACAAATTCGTTCGGTAGTCCAAGCGGCGCTAAACGTGAAGTGCCCCGTTCTCGTTGGCACTTCCGAAGGCGAGAGAAAATATTTAGGGCTCCGCCAGGCCGTCGCACTCGTCCGTTCTTTTCGCGAAGAAACGGGCCTTCCTATTTTTCTTAATGCGGATCACTCAAAAAGTGTTGAAGCGGCAAAGGCGGCGACGGATGCTGGATATGACTCAATACACATCGACCTTTCTCACTTGTCATACGAAGAAAACGTAAAAGGAACAAAAGAAGTTGTTCAATACGTTCGCGTAAGAAACCTTGAAGCTCACGTTGAAGCAGAGATCGGGCTCCTGAAAGGGGAGTCAAAAATCCAGCGGGAGGTCATCGAGGTGAGGCCGGAAGATATGACAACTTCCGCCCAGGCGGCTGACTTTGTCAAAAAAACTGGTATTAACCGTCTTGCTCCCGCCGTAGGGAACATTCACGGCCTTGCGGAAAATGAAAAAATAATCTATCCGGACCTGATAAGAAAAATACGGGGCATGATACCACAACATGTCGGCATAACGCTTCACGGAGGTTCGGGAATTTCTGACGCGCTTATTACTGCCGCAATCAAAGAGGGCGTCAATAATATCCACATTAATACGGAAATACGGGTTGCGGCGGCTGACGCCATCCGAAGTTCTTTGGCCGAACATCCGGAGGAAACGACGCCATACAAGCTTTTAGAACCCATGATCCGGGCGGTGCAGTTGAAGGTGGAGGAGAAACTGAAACTTTTTGGGGCGGTGAATAAGATTTAAATTATTTTTGTCAATAAAATTTATGGATCCTGAAAATTATAAAATAGATTCCGGCATTTTGCCGGAAGATAAGGATAATTTAACAGCAGAGCTGGCGCACATAAAAAAATTACTTGATGATATTGAGCAGGGAGATCCTGACGTGTCATATGCTGACACCGGAGATTCAATGGAAATATTAGATGGCACGTTAGGAAGGTTTCCGTGGTACCAAGATTTTCTTGCCCAAAGACGTGAAATTTCAAAGCGAATGATTGGTGGAGACAAAAGTGTCATTAGGGAGGTTCGCTCTTGGTTAGAAGGAGTAAAAAATAAATTATAATTTTTTTATAATATGAAAATCTTTATTACAAGAAAAATCCCGAATAAGGGTATAGACATGCTTAGGGGAAAAGGATGGGAAGTTGTTGTGAGCCCGCATGATCGCGTTCTCACAAAGGACGAGCTTATTTCGATGGGAAGGGGGGCCGACGCGGTTTTGGCCCAGCTTACCGATAAAATCGACGGCTCGGTCGTTGATGGCTGGGGAGGCACTGTAAAAATTGTCGCAAATTACGCCGTTGGGTACGATAACTTAAAAACAGCCGAGATCGCCGGCAAAGGCGTCCTTATGTCAAATACCCCCGATGTGCTTACCGAAACGGTCGCGGAACACGCAATCGCGCTTTTGCTTTCGATCGCGCATCGCATTGTTGAATCGGATAAATTTTCGCGGGCGGGAAAATTTCACGGTTGGGAGCCGGAGCTTTTGCTTGGGAGCGATATGTCGCATAAGATGCTTGGCATCGTGGGACTTGGGCGTATTGGTTCGCGCGTTGCGTATCACGCGGCAAAGGGGTTCGACATGAACATTCTTTACTACGATGTCCGGAGGAATGAAGCATTTGAAAAAGAGATGGGAGCTCAATTTCGAGAAAATGCAGTCGATGTCTTTAAGGAGGCTGATTTTATTTCCATCCACGTTCCGCTTCTCGATTCAACCCGCCATATGGTCAACGCCGAACTTCTTAAAACAATGAAGCAGACGGCGTATCTTGTGAACACGTCACGCGGACCGATCGTTGATGAAGTAGCGCTTCGCGATGCGCTTAAGGTAGGAATTATCAAAGGAGCGGCGATTGATGTATGGGAGGCTGAACCGAACCTTACGCCGGGATTAACGGATTTGGACAATATCATTATTACTCCGCACATAGCGTCCGCAACGGAAGAAACGCGCCAGAAAATGGGAGAGCTCGCCGCAAAAAATATCATTGAAGTTCTTGAGGGAAGAGCCCCGGTAACTCCAATCAAGGTTTAGTGTTATAAAAAGTCGCTCCTCCACAGGTGGGCAGTTTTACTTTTTGTCAGTGTCTGTAGTAGCATGGCAAAAGAACACTCACTTCGGGAGGTTCTCTCATGGCTGATGCCGATCGGGGAGGAAGGAAGTGCGACTGCGCAAGATTTTACGCTATTCATGTTTTAGATAATCTTAATCCGGATGATTTTATATGTACCTGTACGATCCATTGCAAATGCTCATGCGACTTTTGTGCTCACTCGGGCGTGGCACTTCGCCGTGAAGAAGAGAAGAATAATGGATAGAGCGTAAAATGTCCCTTAGTATGGGACTTTTTCTTTAAAAGGCGTTATTTTCAGCCGTTACCTTTGCATTTTTATTCGTTTATGCTATCATAAACAGCATGCAGGAATTAAAGGCAAAAACACGGGAAATACTGGGAAAAAGCGTTAAAAACCTTCGAAAAGGAGGTTTTTTACCCGCAGTCGTTTACGGAGATGGGATGTCTTCCAAGGCAATTTCAATTCCTATTAGAGAATTTGAAAAAGTATTTAAGGAGGCCGGCGAATCATCCCTGGTAAAGCTTGATGTGGACGGGAAACCCTATAATGTTTTGATACACGACATTTCACATGATCCGCTGAAGGGAAGCCTGCTTCATGCAGATTTTTATGCTGTACGGATGGATAAGGCAATCAGGACAGAAGTTGAACTTGAATTCGTAGGGGAGTCTCCTGCGGTAAAGAATGAAGGAGGAATTCTGGTAAAGGTCATGAGGGAACTTGAAATAGAAGCATTGCCCCAGGACCTCCCGCCGTCCATTGCGGTTGATATTTCCGGACTCGATAAGCTTGAAGCGCGCCTTCTTATTAAAGATCTGAAGCTTCCGAAAGGCGTTAAGGTTCATATGGAAATGGATGATATTGTAGCGCTCGTCGAAACGCCGCGCTCCGAAGCCGAACTTGAAGAACTTGCAAAGACCGAAACTGTCGCAGAAGTTGCCGAGGTTAAAACCGAGCAGGAGGTGAAGGCGGAAGAGAAAGCTAAGAAAGCCGTCGAAGCCGATACTGCAGAACCGAAGAAGACAGATGCGAAGAAGGCAGAACCAAAGAAGTAAGCATACTTGAGCGTATGCAATGTTTCTCGGAGAAAAAAACTTTTTCAATTTTTGGAAAGCCCTTTTTTAGCAGAGGGGCTTTTTGGAGTGCCGCGGTACTTTTTGCAATCGCGGCGACCGGAGCTTTTTTTGCACATGCAGAGACCACTGAAGAAAAACAGCAATCCATTCAAGCGCAAATTGACGCGCTCGAAAAAGAAGCGGAAGGAATAGACCAGAATATCCAAGCCACGCGAAAAGATGCCGAAAACCTGAAAGACGGCATATCAATTTTAAACGGCGAGATTAAAAAAAGGGAGATTGAAATTTTGAAACTGTCTCTTTCCGTCAGGCAGGCCGAACTTGATATCCAGGAAAGGAATAAAAACATCACGATCACGGAAGAAAAGATCGGCGACCAGAAAAAACTTCTGGCTTCCTCCCTTATGTCTCTCAACGACTACGAGTCGGAAGGCATGTTCAAAATGTTCGTAAAGAACAAAACCGTTTCGGCCTTTCTGTTATCCATCGACAGCTTGTATTCCCTGCAAAAGACGGTAAAGGGGCTTATTGTAGATCTTCGTGACAGGGGTGAAGAGCTGAAAAAACAAAAAGACGACCTTGTGGACTACCAGGCGAGCCAGGAAAATCTGAAAGGGCTCCAAGCGGTCGAGAAAAGGTTTCTTGCTCAAAAGAAAAAAGAGCGCGACCAAATACTAGCCCTCACGAAGGGAAAGGAGGCGGTTTATCAGCAGATATTGGCGAAGAAAAAGAAAAGCATTTCGGAGCTCCGCACTCAGCTTTTTTACCTGACGAAAACTGGTGTATCGGCCGAAGACGCTCTGAAATACGCAAATCTTGCGGCAGAGCGCACCGGTATTCGCCCGGCGTTCCTTCTTGCGATTCTTGAAGTTGAAACAGGAAAGCAGTTTGAAGACGGAGTTATTTCCGTCGGCACTAATCTTGGGACGGGAAATTGGAAGCGGGATATGTATGATTGCTATGTCAGTCTCGGACGGAGGTCCGCCGCGGAATCTCAAAAAAGGGCATTTTTTGCCATTACCGCAGGTCTCGGTTTTGATCCCGACCGGATGCCGGTATCGCGCCGTTATGGAAATGGTGCAGGATGCGGCGGGGCAATGGGGCCGGCTCAATTCATCCCCACAACGTGGCTGTTATATGCCAACGAGGTCGCAAGCCTTACGGGACACAAGCCACCGAATCCATGGAACATTGAAGACGCATTTACGGCTTCCGCGAGCTTTTTGGCGGACGGAGGCGCTACTTCCCAAACAAAGACAGGAGAAGTACGCGCGGCCCGCATTTATATCAGTGGCAAAGCGACATGCTCAACAACGACGCCTGCAGGAAGATTATGCAATTATTATGCGAACAGGGTATATTCATTGAGTCTGGATATCGATAAAGTCATTTAGTTTTTTAAATCGGTTCTAAAAAAACGCTCCGATGCCCATCGGAGCGTTTTTCATTCAGGTAGATCAAAATAACATTATTCATTTTCTTTCGCCGCAAACGCCTCAACGATCGCTTCCATATTTCCCTCAAGGATTTGTGCGATATTGTGCCACGTTTCGTTGATGCGATGGTCTGTGATGCGGTCTTGCGGGAAGTTATAGGTTCGCACTTTTTCAGAACGGTCGGCGGTTCCAATCTGCGATTTCCGTTCAGCGCTCATCTTTTTCTCTTCCTCCTGGCGCCTGGCGTCAACAAGCCGGGTTTTTAAAATGGTCATGGCTTTTTCCCTGTTTTTTTGCTGGGACCTTCCTTCCTGGCATGTGACGACTACACCCGTTGGAATATGAATGAGGCGGACAGCCGTTTCAACCTTATTCACGTTCTGCCCGCCCGGGCCTGAAGACCGGAAAAACTCGACTTTCACTTCATCCGGCCTCACTTCAATATCGACGTCCTTTGCTTCGGGAAGCACTGCGACTGATACGGTCGAGGTGTGAATGCGGCCGTTTTTCTCCGTGTCGGGAATGCGCTGGACCCGATGGACTCCCGATTCGTGCTTCAGCTTTTCATACACTCCCTCGCCTTCAAGCTCAAAGGTAATTTCTTTGTATCCGCCGAGGTCGGTTTGATTTGAGTTCAAGACCATCGCGTGCCACTTCTGACCCTCCGCAAACCGCTTGTACATGCCAAAAAGGGTTCCGGCAAAAAGAGACGCTTCAAGTCCCCCCGCGCCAGCCCGAATTTCCATAATGACCTTCGAAACATCCTCATCGCTGTTTCCGTGCATCATTTTGTCCAATGCTTTTTCCTGTTTTTTTAATTCGCGTTCACTCGTCGGGAGTTCTTCGGAGGCGGCTTTTGCGATATCGGTTTCTGAAGAGCGGAGGAGCTCTTTTAATTCCTCAATTTCTTTTCGCAGGCGTTCTACGAGAGCCGCGTGAGCGAGTATTTTTTCGACTTTCGACATGCGCGTTGCGATTTCTTTATATTTTTGCAAATCCGAAATTAGCGCCGGGTCGGCGATGCTTTTTTGAAGTTCGGCATATTCAGCTTTCAATTTTTCCAATTCTTGCTTCATTGGCCTTGTGTCAAACATATAACAATAAAAAACAATAAAAAAACAGTACTGGCACAGAAACAACCAAGCCCAAAGGGCAGGCTCGCTCGGCCACTACTGTGTTTTTTTTGCAAGCCGCCTCTTGTATTTCTCGATGCGGCCTGCGGTATCGACAAGCTTTTCTTTGCCGGTATAAAAGGGATGGCAGTTAGAGCAGATTTCAACCTCTATTTTTTCCTTTGTTGAACCGACTTCAAACTTATTTCCGCACGCACAGCTGACGCGGGCATTATAATATTTTGGATGTATGGCTGTTTTCATAACTCTGCCAGCATAGCAGAGGGGGGGGTAAAACGCAATGGGGCGCTTGGAAAGGTGGCTAAAACAGGCAAAGCCATGCCTTGCTTGCATTATTTTCAGGCGTGTGCTATCCTCGTTGGGTATGGGAAACAATACATTCGATATGGCAGAAACAACCCTCGAAAACCAAAAACCAGCCCAAATATTCGACGATCCGGAAATGGAAGCGATGATGGATGCCGGAGTCCACGTGGGGCATACAAAAATGAGGCGGAATCCGCTAATGGGTCCGTATATTTTTGGTGTTCGCAACAACGTTGAGGTCATTGATCTTGAAAAAACGAAGGAACTTTTCAAAAAAGCCCTTGAATATATGAAAGAGCTTGTCGGGAAAGGGAAGGTTGTACTTCTTGTCGGAACCCAGCCAGCCGCGCGCACCATAGTCCAGGAAATAGCGGACGAAACGCAGATGCCGTCGGTTACGCGCCGTTGGATAGGAGGAACGCTTACGAATTTCAAGATCATCTCAAAAAGGATAGAAACGCTTGAAACTCTTGAACGCGAAAAAGCGAGCGGAGGATTCGAAAAATATACTAAAAAAGAGCGGCTTGTACTGAATGACGAGATCGATCGCCTGAAGAAGAATTTTGACGGCCTAAGACTTTTGAAAAGCATGCCGGACGCCGTATTTGTCGTAAATATAGTGCAGGATGATCTTGCCGTTGCCGAAGCTCGCCGCATGAAAATTCCTGTTATAGCCTTTTGCGATACGAATTCAAATCCTAAGCTTGCGGATTTTCCCATCCCCTCGAACGACGATGCGGTTCCCGCGATTCGCTACATGGCGGGACGCATCAAAGCCGCACTTCTCGAAGGACGGATGGCTTCGAAAGCCCCAAAAACATAACAATGGTTACTGTGGAACAGGTAAAAGCGCTTCGGGAAAAGACCGGAGCTTCGATGAATGAGTGCAAGAAAGCCCTCGAAGAAGCGGGAGGAGATTTGGCGAAAGCAGGGGAAATTCTTTCGCGAAGGCTCGGCAATATGGCGGGAAAGCGCGTGGGAAGGGAAGCAAAAGCCGGAGTTGTCGAATCCTATGTCCACTCGAACGGGAAACTCGGAGTTCTTGTAGAGCTTTTTTCGGAAACGGATTTTGTCTCAAGGAACACGGAGTTTCGGGAGCTTGCACATGATTTAGCGCTTCATATTGCGGCCTCCGCTCCGCAGTATCTTTCTTCGGACGCGGTTCCGGATGAGGCAAAGGCCACCCAGCGAAAGGGTTTTGAAGAGGAAGCCTCAAAAATGGGCAAACCAAAAAATATTACCGACCAGATCGTTGAAGGGAAAATAGCGGCATACTTCGACCAGTTCGTGCTCTTAAACCAGCCTTTCGTCAAAGACCCGAACAAAAAAATTTCCGACGTGGTAAACGAAGCCATCGGGAAATTTGGAGAGAACATCAAGATCGGGCGATTCGTGCGTCTTGAGATTTAGAACCAATTGGAATTTAAATAAAAAAGCCGTTCCAACAGCATTGGAGCGGTTTTTCAGTTATTTCTAATCGGTACAAGTTTTCTCATGCTGGTTGCGAACGCTTCTATCCACTCGCGCACCGTGCTTTTTGCGGGCGGGAGAGGCTCCACATTGATAAAATAATAGAATGTGGTAAACCCGGGGCAGAAAAGAAAGTAGATGCACTTAAAAAGAAGAAAGCCTTTCGGGTCGCTAATTGAGGAGGGCAGGTAGACGATATCCCAGAGAGTGATCGCAAGCCATAACACCCTCCACATCCAAGAACTGGAAAGCGAGTCAAAATTTACTTTCGCCTTGCTTTTCTCAAGCACCTGGCCCTCCGCCTTATCGCAATTTTTAATGTCTACAAGCAACCCAATGGAAATTATAACATACAGGAAAAGGGAAAAGAGGTCGGTTTTGCGATGAAGGAGGGGTAGCCAGAAGTTTGCTGTTGATACGGCAATGCTCATCCATACGAAAAGGAGCGCAAGTTTTGCAAGAAAGAAGTTCGTTCTGCCCGTAAGGCGCTGGAATTTATGGCACATGCGGGTAACGAGAGCGAGTATCTTCTCGTCCAGAATCTTCATTTCACGGCTCCGCCAAGGTAAAAGTTCTGGGCTATTCATAGCATACTCCCCGAGCTCGTTCAAGGGTCTTTATGGCCATATTCTTGCAATTTGGGGGAAAATTCGATATAGTAAAACGAGCCTAATTAGTTTCTAAGTGCATACACATGGCCGATATAGTGTTAGTTTCAGTATCATTCCTAAGCCTCGGCGGGGTTGTCTATATGATTTCACGGAAAATTCCTTTTCTTTTGGCTATTCCGGAAAGTATCATAGACGAAAGTTTTGTTACAAAACCTTCAAAACTGAAAGTTTTTCTTGAGAGGATACGGACATATGTTCTGGGGAGGGAATATGAAGAACCGATTCTGGCGTTCGCCGAATGGTTGCTCCGGAAGATCCGGATAGCCCTGCTTCGTTTTGAGCATCGGTCGTTTGCTGTATTGAAATTTATTCAGGAGCGAAGGCGCCATCTCAAAATACCGAAAGACCAGAGGGATTACATGGAATCAATGAAGGCTGAAGAAGATGATATAAAATAGCGAGTTTGCCGGCCAGCAAATCAGTGTCTGCACTCATTTTGCGCCGTGGCCCCCCAAGCCACCTTAGCTCAGCGGTAGAGCAACTGTTTTGCTTGTCCCGTTAGAGCCGACCTAGCTCAACGGCAGAGCAACGGTTTTGTAAACCGTAGGTTCCGAGTTCGAATCTCGGGGTCGGCTCTAACGGGATAAATAGGTCGCGAGTTCGAATCTCGCCTTCGGCTCCAGGCAAATTTTTACAAAATCTGGATAAAGCGTGGGTCCTCGGTTTCCGCCAGAGGCGGATCCGCCCCTGGCGGACAAATCATCCTGCGGCAAGCAGTCAAGAGCGGCTTTGATAGCACAGTAGGCGAGCGTTCGGTTATTTAAAATTTATAATTTTAAATTATAGTTATGGGCGGTTCGCATAGCGGCAATTGCATCTGGCTGTAGACCAGACGTCCTTACGGACTACGGGGGTTCGAGTCCCTCACCGCCCATTGAATATAACCGTGCAAAGCACGGCTATGATTCGGTCGTGAGGGACGAGAAGGGAAGTCCGGGGGACTTCCCCGGGTTCCGCTGAGGAAGCGGAACGAGTCCCTCACCGCCCACAATAAAATTCAACCCGTAGGGTTGAGATTTTATTAGCGGAAGGAAATGCGGATAGGATAATGCCCTCCAGCCATATTTTTAATTACCCACTACGTTTATGAACGCTATTAGTCAACGAATTCACTTTTTAAGAACTGCTGTGTTTGATCGGGAGGTTGGGGCGGTAACCAGGAGTTCAAAATATGTTATTAAGAATGTTTTGAAACATATTCCGAAGTCGCTGGATGAGATTGTTGAGTATGGGCCGGGCGATGGAATTCTTACAAAGCTCCTTTTGCGGCATCTTTCTCCGGATGGGAAGCTCATTGTCATTGAGTCAAATTCTGAATTTATAAAGATGTTGAATCGTATTGATGACGCGCGCCTTTCAGTCGTCCACGGCAAGGCGCAGGATGCTGTTCGCATAGTGCGTGAAAACGGAATTCGTAGCGCGGACGCAATTATCGCGAGTATGCCGTTTTCTTTTTTGAATAAAAATGAAAGAACGCAAATTGTAAAGGACTCCTACGCCATGCTTGCACCCGGCGGCATGCTATTAATATTTAATCAGTATCAGCCGCTTATGGCATCTCCAATTAAAAAATATTTTGGCAAAGCGCATATTGCGCTTGAGCTCCGCAATATTCCCCCTTGTTTTATCATGTACGCGCGGAAAAAGTGATTGGTGCTGATTGTAGGTACCTTTTCTCACGTCGCGTAAGATGGTTTACAAATTTACCGCCCGCCTTGGATACCCGTCGTTCCTGATTGGCGTATATGAATCAAACAAAAATAAAAACCGCTCGCACGAGAGGTTTTGTTTTTATATGCGTATAAAGAGCTATTTTTTCTTCCCGAGCCAGACAATACTGGGACCGCCGGTAATTTTTGGCCAGGCGCGCTGCTTAATCGAAATATAGAGCATCCAGACGATGGAGGGAATACTAAGGAATGCGTAAAATCCAATAGCAAGCGCGGCCCCGTGATAGCCCAAGACCCAAAGAACAGCGGGGGAAATAAGAAGAGCAAGTGAAATGGCTACAGCGGTCATGTCATGCCTCCGCCATGTCTACAAACATAAATCGCTGAATGATGTTAGCACGAAGGTGTTGTGTTTGTAAATTCTTCAGAAGTTAAAGACTTTGAGTGAATAAGAGAGAAGCTAGAAAATATGACCCACAAATACTGTGGATTTTTTGTTGTGTGCATATATTGTGTATAAACTTTTATGTCATTTTTAGCAAAATGGCTTAAAACCTCATTTATTTGCACGTTCAAGGCATGAAAAATTAGGTTTTTAGCGATTTTGAAATGGTATAAAAGTGGTGTATGATATAAGTGTTGTGGAGGATTGTGGATAAGTGTGGGTATAAAAACATTGAAAAGGGGATAAGTCAGGGCTGTACAATTCCAAAATCCGCATAAATACTTAAAAATTTTTTTCACCCACACCCTTCTGTCTAGCCTTTTGTGGTCGGGTACAAGAATACTTTGCAATTTTAGAACCTTTTCTATCGGCAGTCTTGCCCCGGAAGTTCATTAAATAGCTCAAATCGTATGTTAATCGGCGAGTACAACCATAGCATTGACCCGAAGAAGCGGCTCGCCATTCCGGCTAAATTGCGCAAGGAACTTGGGGAGCGGGCAGTGCTCGCTCGGGGGCTGGATGAGTGTTTGTTTCTCTTCCCGATGGCTGAATGGGAAAAATACACGGCAGAACTTTTGAAGCTTCCGATGGGAAAAGAAGCGGCTCGAAGCCTTAACCGCATGATGATAGGAGGAGCTGTTGAGGTTGAATTTGACGCGCTGGGAAGAATTCTTATTCCGGACAACTTACGGCACTACGCGGGTTTGAAACAGCGCGCCGTCGTTATGGGAATGAATAACCGCCTTGAGGTTTGGGACGAGGAGAAATGGCAGTCGTACCGGGCGGCCGCGGAAAAAAACACCGACATGCTCGCGGAAAAACTTGGAGAGCTCGGACTGTACTGACATATGCATGTCCCTGTTCTTCTTGACGAAGCCATACGTTTGCTTGACCCCCAACCCGGAGAAAACTTTATTGACGCGACCATCGGGGGTGGAGGACACGCAGAAAAGCTTATTAGCCGGATAGGGACTGAAGGAAAACTTCTCGGCATTGACTGGGATGAAGAGCAGATCAGGCGTCTGAAAGAAGAATGGCGCGAGAAGACAAATGTAATTTTGACAGCCGCTAACTACAAAAACCTTGAGAACATTATTAAACAATATAATTTTGCTCCGCCTGACGGAATCCTTTTTGATCTCGGTTTCGGCCTTCATACTCTTGAGGTTTCTGGGAAGGGGTTCAGTTTCCAGAAGGACGAACCGCTGATAATGCGATATGGAGGAGACGAAGGACCGACAGCGCGTGAAATTCTGAATACCGCAAGCGAAGCCGAACTTGAAAGAATTTTCCGCGAATACGGAGACGAGCGCTATTCGGAAAATATTGCCCACGCGGTCGCGGTAGAGCGTAAGCGAAAACAAATCGAGCGCACCGCGGACCTTGTGCGCATCATCGGAGAGGCGATACCGCGCTTCTTAGGCCGGAGAGGCATCAACCCCGCGACACGGACATTCCAGGCGCTTCGGATAGCAGTGAACGATGAATTCGGAAATATAAAGAAAGGGGTTTCTGCGGCGATTCGGGTTCTTGCAAAAAACGGCCGTATCGTGGTAATAACATTCCATTCTGGAGAAGACCGCGTTGCAAAAGAAATTTTTAAAAAAGCGTCGGAGGAAAAAACGCTTGAGATTCTAACTAAACACGTCATAAGGCCAGGGAGAGCGGAAGTGTTGCGAAATAGGGCCTCTCGGAGCGCAAAATTAAGGGCTGGAATAAAAAAATAATCGCATGACCGTACTTGTGGCACAACTGAATACGCTTTCCCTGAAGAATGCTCCCTGGCTAAAGAGGACCGGCCGCTGCATTGAAAGGAGTGCCTTTGGAACGCTGTATTCCTACCGAGCCTTGCTTACCGGAACGCTTTTTACGGTTTCACTTCTGCTCGCGGTTCTCTATGTTATTGAATTCAATACCGTCCTGATGGTAGGGGACAGGCTTTCGCTTCTTGAGCGGAGCTCCAAAAAAGCAGAGAGCGAATTCGTAAAAAATACCGCGCTGTATTCAAAGATACGCTCCGAGATTATTTCACGCTCTGTGGGGGCGGCTGATACCGCGGCCGTACTCGAACGGGTCTCAAAGATCTACTATGTTGAACATAAGCAGTTTGCAGATGCCGCTCAATACATTCACTAGAGGACGGATAAACACGATTTTAAATTGAAAAAACTTTTTTTGCGTATATACTGGGCGTGTGGAAGGGAAACATTTTGAGAAAATCGTTTCGTGGAGATTTCGGCTTGTATTCGGCCTTTTTCTTTTGCTCGCGGTCATCATTTTGACGCGGATTTTTTATATTTCCGTTATCAAGCATGATGATTACTCCGCCATCGCCGACCGCCAGCACCGCCTGCGGGAAGTACTGCCCGCAAGGCGGGGGAGCATTTTTTTTCAAGACCGGTTTGGGAATGAAAAAATAGCCGCTTTTTCTTCCGATACCTATGACCTGTCCGTGTCTCCAAAATCAATAAAAGACCCCCTGGACGTTGCACATAAGCTCGCGGTGCTTTTTAATAAAATACCGGCGGATTATTTGCCTAAACTTCAAAAACCCGACGATCCGTTCGAGATAGTTGAGAAGAATGTTTCTGTTGAGATGGCGGACGCCATTGACGAGGCAAAAATTCCGACCCTTTCGTTCCTTCCTTCCACTCAGCGTATATATCCCGGCAGAAGGCTTGGCGCGTCAGTCCTTGGGTTTATTGGCTACAAGGATAACGACGTAACGGGGCTGTATGGGATTGAGAAAAAGTTCCAAAAGGAAATGACCGGAACCTCGGGGCTTTTCGAAGGCGATAAGGACGCATCAGGATTTTGGGTAGCGCTTGGACAGCGGAATGTGCAGAACGCGGTGAACGGGTCTGATCTTGTTCTCACGGTTGACTACAACATTCAGGAGCGGCTCGCGGCCGAGCTTTCAAAGGTTAAAGAGAAGTGGGGTGCTGATTCAGGGCTTGCTGTGGTGATTGAACCAAAGACCGGAAAAATTTTAGCCCTTGCGACCGACCCCGACTTTGACCCGAACGAGTATTTCAAAGAAAAAAATTACCAGGTATTTAAAAACCCAGCGGTGGAGTCCACCTATGAGCTTGGTTCCGTCATGAAGCCGGTAACAATGGCGGCAGGCATTGATACGGGGGTCCTGAACCCTGACACAAAATATGAGGATTCGGGGAAAGTGAAAATCGGCAGTTATACGATACAGAATTTTGATCAGCAGGCGCATGGCGTCAATACCATGACACAGGTGCTTGAAAAATCCCTCAACACAGGCGCGGTGTTTGCGGGGCGCCTCGTTGGGAAGGAAAATTTTAAGAAGTACATTAGCGGTTTTGGGTTTGGTTCGCTTCTTGGCACGGACCTTCCCGGAGAGGTTCCTGGAAACATTTCGAATCTTAATTTTAACCGCGATATTGATTACGCGACCGCATCGTTCGGGCAAGGAATTGCCGCAACCCCGCTCCAGATGGCATCAGCCATGGGAGCGATCGCAAACAACGGGAAGCTCATGCGGCCGTACATCGTTGAAAAAATAAGAAATCCTGACGGGGAAGAAGCGGTAACGACCCCAGAAGTTATTCGCCAGGCAATACGCCCGGAAACAAGTGAAACGCTCTCAAAAATGCTCGTTTCGGTCGTTCGGAACGGCTTTGAGGGACATGCCATTATCAAAGGGTATTTCATTGCGGCAAAAACCGGTACCGCGCAAATTTCATCGAATGATCGCAAGGGGTACACAGGAGAGTTCATTCACACGTTCATCGGATACGCTCCGGCGTTTAACCCACGATTTCTCATCTATGTTCAGCTGAATAAGCCTCGGGGCAATATATTCGCGGCCAACACCTTAACGACGACATTCCATACCCTGACAGAATATTTGCTGAATTACTTTGAAGTGCCGCCGGATGAACCGCTCAAGTAAAGAAAAAAGCCCAGAAAGGGCTTTGGAGGTTATTACGGGTTTTGCGTAATGTATTCGATGAACCATGGCTGTTCTCGCCGCAATGCGGAGTAAGGCGGATAGTAGAGCGGAAGAGACTCTTTTCCAAGAAGCGTGAGGAACGACTGCAAAACTTCCGGGAGAGGAGCCGCGTAGGGGTGAGCCGTAAATGTATGCAGAAGAGCGGAATCAAAGTCGAGTCCCATCCACATGAGATACGTGATGACGAAAGACGCGGAACGCGAAACGCCAGCTCGGCAGTGGACAAAAACGCGTTCATTTTTTTCCGCGGCGTCTTTTACCCAAGGGAAAGCCGCTTTTACTAAATTTCCGTTTGGGTCTTCAAAAACAGCATCGGGAATTGGATAGATAATTTGTGCAATGCCGTTTTGAGCGCAGAACGCATGCGGTGGGCGATGAAGAGGTTCGTTGGTAACCGAAACAATCCGCATAATGCCGAATTCGCGGAGAATTTTAGGGTTTGAAGCTGTTGTGGCATTTCCCAAATAGAGCGTATCGGTTATCTTTGAGATGACGGAGCGCGCCATGTGTTCTCCTTATAAAGGAACTATGTGCTGGAACTGTATCAAAAGAAAGCGGTTTATGCAAAAGAAAAAGCCTCATTATGAGGCGACTACGCGTTGAACTTGAGGCCGAAACCGTAACCACTGGACAAGTTCTGGAGTACAGCAATGACAAGTGAAATCGGCCCGCCGAATAAAGAAAAAAGAACTATTCCAAATCTTTCTATGCTAGAAATTTTGAAAACCTCCGGAATTAAGCCATATCTTTTTGTTAGATATCGGTCAAGACTGCACAACCCGTGAATGACGGAGCCGTATGCATAAATTGCGCAAAGAACATGGAAAATGAGATAGGCAACAAGCAGGCTCACGGCATTTTCTCCACAATTCACTACTCAATTTCGTAAAAATATAGTATCATGAGTTAATAAATTCATCAATGCCGGAACAAATTTTACAATACATTCTAAACGTTCTTGCCCGCCTGACCCTGAAGCGCTACAGGCCGCTTATCATAGGGATCACGGGTTCGGTCGGCAAAACCTCGACAAAAGAGGCGATATTTTCCGTGCTCAAGAAAAAATACAACGTGCGAAGAAACGAGAAAAGCTTTAATACGGAGATAGGCCTTCCGCTTACAATTCTTGGCGCGAAAAATCACCATAGAAATATCATCGGCTGGGTGGTGGAAATTTTAGTATCTTTCCTGAAAATCATATTTGTGCGTCGCTACCCCGAAGTGCTCATTTTAGAATATGGGGTGCAAAAGCCGAAAGACATGGACTACCTTGTCCGTCTTGCTCCGCCGTCAATTGCCGTTGTTACGGCAATCGGCGACATACCTGTTCATGTTGAATTTTTTGCGGGTCCGGAGGAGGTAGGCAGGGAAAAAGCAAAGCTGGTGGACTCCCTCCGGTTTACGGGGAATGCAGTACTGAACATTGACGATACGACCGTTCTTGACATGAAAGAAAGAACGCGGGCAAAAACCCTTACGTTCGGATTTGATGAACGCGCAGATTTTAGAATCTCCAATTATGAACTGCGCCTGAAGCACGAGGAAAAACAGAACACCGTTCCGGAGGGAATTGTGTTCAAAATAACATATCGTGGCAAAGTTATTCCTATCCGCCTGAACAACTGTTTCGGAAAACCGCAGGTGTATTCCGCAACCGCCGCCGCGGTTGTTGGCGTTATTCTAAGCATGAACCTTGTTGAAGTAGCCGAGGCACTTCTATTGTACGAGCCCCCGCCCGGGAGACTCCGGCTCCTTCCGGGAAACAAGGGTTCGTATATTATTGATGACACATATAACGCCTCTCCGCAGGCGATGCGCGAGGCGCTTGAGCTTCTTAAGTCCCTTCCGGGCTCGCGCCGTATTGCCGTCTTAGGTGACATGCTTGAGATAGGAAAGTTTACCGAGCACGCGCACCGCGCGGTTGGGGAACAGCTGGCGGCGTTCGCCGATATACTTCTCACCGTCGGACCTCGTTCTAAATTTATTGCTGAAGAGGCAACGCTAAGGGGAATAAACAAAAAAGAGCGCTTACTTGACCCGAGGGATGTTTTTTCTTTTGACGACTCCCTAAGTGCTGGCAAAAAGCTTGATGAGCTCATAAAACCCGGCGATCTCATCCTTATTAAAGGTTCTCAATCCATGCGGATGGAGCATGTTGTGGAAGAAGTTATGGCTCATCCTGAAGATGCCGGGCGAATGCTCGTTCGCCAGGATAAATATTGGACAAAAAAGTAGAAATATGGTAATATTTTGGCATAGAAGCACCTTGCACAAATGGGGCCTGGCCAATGAGTGAAGAAGGGAAAATCGCCTTTTTTACACCAGAAATCGCAGTAGACAATTCTCTCTATACGTATAGTGGGGGCCTCGGTGTTTTTGCCGGAGGCTTTCTTATAGCGGCCTGTAAAATGGGCCTTCCGGTCGTTGGTGTAACCCTCCTTCCACGGCAGGGTTACTATGATCAGTATCTGAACGAAAATCAGAAGATGGGTGTCCGGTATGTGAATCGGACGTACGAAGGAATTCTCGAGCCGACAGGCGTGAAGTTCAAAATCCCGCTGTCCGGGTCGGAAGTGTGGATCGAAGTATTGAAACTGCCTGCTGGCAGATTCGGAACGACTGATATCTATTTCCTTGATTGCGACATTGAAGAGAACGATGCTCTTTCGCGTTCGAACACTCTTCAGCTCTATGGCGGTTCGCGCGATTCGGGAGCAAACATCGAGCGAAAGATAGCACAGTCCTTCATTCTGGGGCGGGGTGGGGTACGAGCGCTTGAGCTTCTGAATATTCCGGTTGAGCTTTATCACATCAACGAGTCGCATGCCGCATTTGCCGCTCTTGAGCTTCTCGAACGGGAACTTCAGCTCACGGCCGATCTCGAGACCGCGACCGAGGTGGTGCGTTCACAGGTTGTGTTTACGACGCATACCCCGGTACGCGCGGGAAATCCTGAATACGGAACCTATAGCGACGGTATCCCGATGGTGCTCAAAATGGGAAGCTTTGGAAAGGAAATTACCAGTGAAGTGCTTCGCCGGGTCGGCGGAGAGCCGTTCAACATGACGGCGTCTTGCCTCCGGCTTTCGCGAAAGGCAAATGCCGTGTCTCAAAAGCACGGAGATGTCGCGCAGAAACTCTGGCATTGGGTTGAAGGCGCTTCGCCCATCATTGCAATCACCAACGGAACAAGCCGGGATTTCTGGCAAGCAGAATCGTTCCGCAACGCGAACACCGCCGAAGATATGCGTTTTGCAAAGAAGCAGGGAAAACGTGCAATGCTTCGCTTTATTGAAGAACATACTGGCAAGCACTTAAGCGAGAATATTTTTACGGTCGTATGGGCTCGGCGCTTTGCCGAATACAAGCGGCCTAAGCTTCTTTTTTCTGATATGGAGTGGCTCAAGTCGCGCCTGTCGGCAAATGCTCTTCAGGTTGTTATCGCGGGACGTCCTCACCCGGACGACTATGCAATGATTGACGTGTGGAATTGGCTCTATAAACGCTCAACCGAACTGCCGAACCTCGTCGTTCTTGCGGGATATGATCTTGATATGAGCAAGATTTTGAAAGCGGGAGCCGATCTGTGGCTGAATACTCCGCGCTCTCCGGATGAAGCCTGCGGAACTTCGGGAATGTCTGCCGCGATGAACGGAGCCATCAATATGTCAACTCCCGACGGATGGATGCCGGAAGCAAATCCGGAGAACTGCTTCCTTTTCGGGGCGCGGTTTGCGGCCTCTGATCAGGATGCGTATGACGCTGAAAAGCTTCGGGATGCGCTTGACCAAGTCTTAGTGATGTACTTCACGCCCGGCGAGTGGTCCAAGCGTCAGCTTGCCGCGAAACTCGAAGCCGAGATGCGCTGGACGAGCGACAGGATGGTTTCGCAGTATCAGGAACTCCTATATAAAAAGTAAAAATTCAAGCCGCATTCACGCGGCTCTTTTGTTATCGTACGTTACCCTAAAGGAACCCGCGGCTGTAAGGTCGCGGAATCTCATTTCCCTTCTCCCTCACGTCTTACATACGCACGCGCTCATGCTTTCGTTATTTATCTTACCTGCAAATGAACGATCGGCCATTTTAAGGTAAGTTTGATATAAATAACAGCATTGATGGTTTTTTCAATTACTTTGTTTCTGCGAGCGTTCCGCGCTTTTCAACGGAAAAGATATGTATGTGTTTTCGCAAGGCAAGTAGGTCCAGGTCTTCAAAGAAATCTTCACGTAAAGGGGCAAATCCGACCCAAACGCTTTTTTGAAGCTGGGTATATCCCAGTCCGAGCAATTCCTGGCGGATCCACCGGCGTTTTTTTCTCTCCGGCTCCGGAATATCATAGCTCACAATTCGCATGACGCCGTCCGTATGGGTGCCAGCAGGGGATTCTTGTTTCTGAATCGCTTTTCTCCCTTTTTGCGTGATGCGCCAAATTGCGTTTCTCGTTCTTCCTGTTCGCTCCACAAAACCCTCCTTATTTAATTTTGAAAGGATGGCCGAGAAACTTCTTCGTGAAAATTTACGATTATCTCGTGTATTAAGTAAGGTATGCCATACACGGGCTTGCGGATACTTAACGGGAAAAAAGCCATCAAGGGCAGCCTCGCCTAATTCAGCAATTTTTTTCAATATGAGGTGCCTCAGCTTCATATGCCTATATAACTATTGCCCACCTAACTATGTTAACTAATAACGAACGATCGGTCAAAATGGGTTAACAATATCGAGGAAGAAGCTGCAAGCAAGATTGCTAGCCCAGCCAGGGCGGGTGTAAATGTAGTCCGTAGTCCTCATGCTATAAGCAATGTTAACAGTAATTGAACGATCGGTCAATATTAGATAACAATGGGTGGAGAGAACGTCTGAATGAGTGGGAGAGCACGATTGCAAGACACGTTATCTTGGGCATATGGCTAAAATGGGGTTTTCATGCTATACTGTTTTCGTTACGCCCTCATCGCCGTGTGGGTCGAGAGCAAATGTTTTTGCTCTCGGTGGGCGGCTTACAACAGTTTGAAATTATGCCCTTATCGTCTAGTGGTCAGGACGCCAGGTTCTCATCCTGGTAACCGGAGTTCGATTCTCCGTGAGGGCACAACACTGTGCGAGGTTCTAGGGACCGTGGAGGTAGTCTTGCGTGGGCGACCGAGGTGGTCGTTTTATATTTGACCTATGTCGGTTTTGGAAATTTTAAATGTAAGCTATAGTGAAGGTATGGATCAGTCGAAATATCGGAACAGGGTATACAAGGTTCTAGCCGAGCAAAAATTTATTGTTGGAGGCGCGGAAAGAAAAATTATCAAGGCACGCACCACGAACGGTCGCCGATATTTCTTCATGGTTGCGAAACGTATGGAGAAGAATAGGCCTATCGAACGATTTATAAAGATACCGGAGAATAGCACCAAGAAACTGCTTTTACCATTCGAGCGACAGATAAAAATCGCTAAATATCTCAAAACGCATCATGTTATAAATACGAGGGGTGTTGTGGTGGCAAACTCTAATCCAAAGAAAGGGCTACCGTTTGCGATAATGGAGACGTTTCCGACAGGTCATTCCCGGATCGGATTCATTGAGGAAAATAGGGGAGTTGAACTTTTGGGCAAAAGGGAGGCAGAAAAAACAATTGACCAACTTTATAAGTTCCATGCCGTTAAGATAGCGTCTTTACCTGGTGGCCTTAGGAAGGTCTTAAGAATCTACCCCGGGGACTGGCGCGGTTTTCGCCGCGAAGTTTTTCGTTATTTGAATAAAAGAGTGCGGCCCCTGGATAGAAAGGGCAGGACGGAGCTGTTCCAAAAAGTTTTAGAGCGCCGTCTTGGGGCCAAGGAGATAAAAGAAAAAGTGAAAATACTAATGGCACGACTGGCGCCCACCATTGATTCAAAACAAAATCATGTTCCCGCGATCGTGCACGGCGATATGGCCCCGAATAATCTCTATGTTTTTAACTCCGGCGATGTCGAATTTTTGGATCTCGAATGGGTTGGAGTCTTTAAAAATAAAGCGATTGCAATGATTCTCGATTTTGGAAATCTGAGGGCGCGTGCATGGGGTAACGAGAAGTTCAGGAATTCTCTTGATGAAGCGCTTATTCGAATGTATTGCGCGCATGGACAAGAAAAACTTGGAAGGGCAATTGTTCAGTTAAGTATTCTACGTTCCCACGTTCAACTCTCAGGATTTTTTGAAAATTATCCGCTGGTAAAGCAGCGGGATTTGTTGCAGACGCGGCGAAGAAAATCAACCGAGCAGGATCTTATAAAAGTTTTTGATAGCTGATCGGGGTCCTACAAAAGAAATTGGAAAGGGACCCCAAAGAATGCTTGTAGGGCTTGACCACAGAAGGTCCGAGACCGAGGCGTGGCAAATAGTTATGTCTGAGCCGCCTTGGCAACCGCCGAGGAGGTGGCCGGGAGGTGGTCATCATCCACTAAATAGGAGTCCGATTCTCCATGGGAGCACTTAGAAAACTCTATGAACGAAGGCGATTCACCATTTGAAAAAGGCAGGAATTTTGAAAAAGAGAATGCGGAGTTATTGCGCAATCTCTGGGAACTTTCGGGAGAAGAAATCGGCGAGCTAAGGAGCCGGATTGAGGTGTCTCGAGGGCTTGTCCGCATGTTCATCCATCCTTTTTATGAAGCATCGGAGCAGTATCCTGAAAAGTCGCGCGAGGCGGAGCTTTTGCAGCGAATTGACGAGGGCTTGAAGCGGATTGCAACTCTAGCAGAGGAGAGAACACCGGCAATATTTCTCATGGAGCCATTTCGGAAAGTTGAAGAACTTTCAAGGTCTTTCAGCGATGTTGCGCTAAAAAACAGGCTTTACGTGATTCCAACTCATAGCGCCTCCCCGCAGCCGTTTTTAAATGGAGATAAGGAAGGGCTAGATGCTGATGACTGTTGGTCGGAAAATTGGAATATCCTGCTTGATTGGTTTAAGGAATTAGGAGTCAAAAAAGTCATGATCGGCGGGCAGTATTTGATTATCGGTAGGACAATATACCACCCGGAGCAAGGGAGAGCCTCAAAAGACGAGCTTGAACTTCGCGGGTGCGTGGGGGCCGCGGGCCGTATGTTTGAGAAGGACTTTGAGGTTGAATTTTCAAATTTTGCTTTCCCAAAAACGCAAAAAGACCTTAAAGATGCCGGACTATCCTAACAGGGCGCCGGTGGGAAGGCGAGTTATTTTCTAGTACTCTACCATTATGAAAAATTATGAGCAAGAAAAAGAGCCGCATTTTGTTGACTTGTTTTCTCCTGAAATGGAGAGCCGGTTAAGGGCGGAAGGAAAAATGTACAGTCGGAAGATTGAGCCGATACGCGGAGCAGAACACGTTACAAAACCAACCATCGTTGAAACCCGCCTGCCGGACGGGACGGTGGAATCAATAGAGGAAGCAAAAGCAGGGGACTGGATTATTACCGGCTCCAAAGGCGAAAGGTTTGTTTTTACGGATAAGAAGTTCCACGATTTATACATCGCCGACACTCTGGGCGGATGGATACCGCGGAATCGCAGGGTTGTTGCCTTGCACAACCCATTCAGAAAGGCCGTAAAAATCCAGGCGCCGTGGGGAACTCCGGAGAAGCTGGCGTATCAAGAGGGAAGTGAAAAAGCGATATTTGTGGCGGAAGTTGCTCCGGACGGAACGCTGACAAAGGACCGCTATATTATCGGAGACAACGAAATGCTATTAAATAATTATGAACTTATACCGTAGCTATGAGCACCCTTAAACGCGCTTGGGACTTTTTATCCGACGAGCAACGCCGCACCGTCATTGATGAAATAATCGGGTATTTTGCCACCGAAAAAAATGAAACAATAGGGGTAGTTGCCGCAGAAAACATTTTGGACTTCTTTCTTCAAAGTGCCGGCAATGCAATATATAACAAAGCGCTCGACGACATAAAACCATTTTTAGCCAGCGAGCTTGAAAGTACGCTTCTCAACATTGATATTTCATTACGAAAGGCGGAAATGAAGAAAACCCCTAAAAAGACGGCATAGAGTTGGCCATAACTCGCATGCGCGAGTGTTGGGGAAAGAGGGCTTAAAAAAGAGATACTTTACTTTTTTCTTTACGCTTTCCATCGCAACCCCAGAGCGTAAGTTCGGGGAGTTTCAGCCCATTCTAATTCCTTCCTCCGGTATGATACTGGCAAAGGGGCCCGACCAAGCTGTGATTTTACCGAGGAGTCGGCAGTTTCTCCGAGGTTTCTCCGGTTTAAACTAGGTTTTTTGTCCTGAGCCATTTTTCAGTAAAATCAAAGCTGGCTTGACAAGTGCATAACCCAAGCGCTATAATGGAAATATAGTGTAAAAAATACACTAAATACACTAGGAATGAGCTAAGAGATATATCTTTCAGCGTAGGTTCAGCGTTTTAATCGGCGTTTCAATCCGCGGATGGTATGCTGACTATCACGCAGATATGGCGCCGATTACTATTAAAGGACACTGATAAAATTCTTAATAATCTCAAAGGTATGAAAATCGGTGTATTGGGGAGTGCGTGCAACCCCCCTCACAAAGCGCACATAAGGGCAGGAGAGCTTGTACGGAAAAAGCTTGGGCTTAACCGTATCCTTCTTATTCCGACGAGTCTGCCGCCTCATAAAGAAAAGCCCGCCGTTCTCCCTGCGGTCCGCTTGGAAATGGCGCGTCTTGCAGTAAAAGGCCTGCCGCATTGGAAAGTCTCTACTATGGAATTAAAGCGCCCGGGAAAGTCGTACACGAAAGACACTATTCGCGAGCTTAAAAAGAAATATCCGAAGGATGATTTTTTCTACATCATGGGCTCGGACAATCTCCTTACAATGCCAAAGAAATGGTTTGGGGGATACGAGAGTCTGGATTTATGCCAGTTCGTGGTGCTGGAACGCCCCGGATACCCGCTTTCAGAAGTCCCGCAAGCTATCCGCCAAAAAGTCATCGGCATACAGCAGTATGGAGCGTTCGTCATTTCAAGCACCATGATCCGGAAAGCGATTAAAGAAAAAAACGTGGAAAAAATAGCAAAATTTCTTTCGCCGAACATCCGCCAATTTATAAAAAAGATGCATTTATATGAAAAATAGCAAAGTCACGAAAACCAAAAAGGAACACATAAACACCGGAAACGCTAAAATAACGACAGACATCGTTATCTTTACCATTGAAGACGGCGAGTTGAAGATACTTCTGGTTAAGCGCAAATACGAACCTTTTAAGGGCAGGTGGGCGCTTCCTGGAGGGTTCATAAAAGAAGTGGAGACACTCGAAGAAACGGCGCGCAGGGAACTGTCCGAAGAAACCGGAGTTTCCGGCGTTTATCTTGAACAACTCTATACATTCGGCGAGCCGAAGCGCGATCCTCGGGGGAGAGTTGTAACCGCCGCGTACTTTGCGCTTGCACCTAAACACCTCATGAGTCTTTCCGCTTCCTCTGGCGCCGAAGACGCAAAGCTTTTTTCCGTAAAAAAGCACCCCGAACTTGCTTTTGACCATGAGAAAATAATGCAAAAAGCCCTTCACCGCCTGCAAAATAAGATTCAATACACCAACTTAAGCTGGAGCCTTCTGCCCAACGCGTTCACGCTTTCCGAAATTCAGGCCGTTTATGAGCTTATCTGGGACAAAAAGGTTGATAAGAGGAACTTCAGAAAAAAGATGCTCACGCTCGGGCTCCTGAAGCCGCTTTCAAAAGAACGCACAGGCCTGCGTCAGCGTCCGGCAAAGCTCTATGCGTTCAAGACGAAAACATACGTCGAATTAAGGAGGTTTTTCTAGAATCTACGCAAAACCTTTTCATTCTTTTGGGTGATGAAAAACATCAGACTCTTTAGGACAAAGAAAGAATACGAAGACTTTGTTTTTGGCGAAGTATTTACGGAACTGCTTATTCGCGATAATCCGTTTTACCGAAACCTTATCCAACTTATCATCGACTCAAAAGCGCCTGTTTTTTACTACCAATCCGACGAATCGGAGCACGCGAACTTTTCCGGATATTACAACTTCGAGCTCATCCGCGAAACGTACGAGAATAAAACCCTGCGGAGCATGTATTTTTTGCACGACTTTACCCACCTGTTGTTTTACTATCCGTACGACATGACGTCCGTCTCCGAGGAGGAATTCAGTGACGCCGTTACGCTTGCGGAATACACCGCTTCCAATGAAACTGAAATTTTTATCCATTACCGCATTCCGGAACTCCGTGAGAAGGTCTTTCAGGACAGGCGGATATTTTTTGATATTTTGAAAGAACGGGAAACCCCCCAGCCCCCAATTCAGGCGATGTTTCAGGTGCGAAAGATTATTATTGAAACAGATTCGCTTGATTCGCTTTTCTTTACGAAGCCAGAAGACGCCCAAATACGGGACACGTTCAAGTCTTACACGGGGAGCAATTCTTGGTGTAAAGAGCGCTATCAAGCATCCATCAAGCTTAAAAATCCGCATGAGTATTCCTATAAATTCTTTACCCCGCTGAATTACGAGCGAACCATAACGGTGTATCAATCGACGGCGGGAGAGGCGGAATATCAAAGGAATATTCTTTTGAACATAAGGCTTCTTTGTATGATTTTGGGAATGGAAAATCCGCCGGAAACGTTTGAAGAATGTTTTGAAAAGCTTCCGCTTCTCGAGGGAAAAATTATGTTTCCAAAAAAGTAATTTTATTGAAAGTTTTATAAAAAGTGGTACTTGTTGGGCATACGAACTTCAAAAATATGCCCGGCACATTCATGACGACTAGCAAAAAAACTGAACAAGCTGGATACGCGCGGGTTGCGGCAATCGTTCCGCGCCTCCGCGTCGGAGATCCAGCCTATAACGCAGGCGAAATTTTGGCTTGGTTGAGAAAGGCAGACAGGGAGGGTGTTGCCGTAGCAGTTTTTCCGGAAATGAGCCTTCCCGGGTATACCGTTGCCGACCTTTACTTCCAAAAGCTTCTCGAGCGAAGCATAGAAGGAAATTTGCTGAAACTTGTTGCCGCTTCGCGGACGATACTCTCTGTATTTCTTGTGGGGCTTCCGCTACACGCTGAAGGAAAAATCTTCAACGTTGCGGCCGTTATCGGGCAGGGGAAACTCTACGGGTTTGTTCCAAAAACTCACATTCCGAACTACAAGGAATTTTATGAGAAACGCTGGTTTTCGTCTTCACGCGACCTTGCCGCCAAGGAAGTTACGATCGGAGGAAGGGTAGTCCCCATTGGAACGGACCTGTTGTTTCGTGTTCCGTCCATCAAAGACTTGGTGTTGGGGGTAGAAATTTGCGAAGATGTGTGGGCGCCGCTTCCACCAAGCTCGTTCCAGGTGCTTTGTGGGGCAACGGTCATCGCAAACCTTTCGGCTTCTAACGAGCTTGTCGGCAAAGCCGAATATCGGAGAACCCTTATCGTCCAGCAGTCGGCGCGCGGGGCCTCCGGATATGTGTATGCTTCAAGCGGAGTGCATGAGTCGACGACAGACGTTGTTTTCGGTGGACACGCGATGATCGCGGAAAATGGCGGACTTTTGGCAGAATCAAGGCGATTCGAACGAAACGGGGAAATGATAATTTCAGACATTGACCTTGAGCATATCACCGGCGATCGCGAACGGATAACGACATTCGGCACTTCGATTCACGAGTCGTATAAAAAAGATTTCCGTTTTATTGACGTTGATGTGAAGCCGACAGCGGCTTCGAGATTGTATCGCGCGGTTGAGCAGTTTCCGTTTGTTCCTCACAACGCCGAAGAGCGCGATATGCGAGCGGCAGAGATTTTCTCGATTCAGGTTGCAGGGCTCGCAAAGCGTCTTGAATTCGGCCAAATTTCGGACATGGTCATCGGACTTTCGGGCGGGCTTGATTCAACGCTCGCGATTCTTGTCGGGGTAAAAACTGCGGAGGCCCTGGGGCTTCCAAAAAAGAGGATTCACGCCTTTAGCATGCCCGGATTCGGCACAACGGGGCGCACCCGCGGAAACGCTCAAAAACTTGCTGAAGCTCTTGGAGTTTCGTTTGAAGAGATAGATATTACGAAGGGCGTTACCCAACAGTTCAAGGATATAAGGCACGACGGCAAAACCGACGACGTTGTGTATGAGAACGCCCAGGCCAGGTATCGCACGATGACGCTTATGCAGAAAGCAAACCAGCTTCATGGAGTCGTACTCGGAACCGGAGACCTCTCCGAAATAGCGCTCGGCTGGAATACGTATACGGGCGACCACATTGCTCACTATAACGTGAACTGCAGTGTTCCGAAAACGCTCGTGTCGTATCTTGTTAAATGGGTTGCCGAAACGCAAGTTGGCGAGAAAGAAAAGAAAATCCTTTTCGACATCATCGCAACCCCCATCTCCCCGGAGCTTAAAAAAACGCGTAAGGGAACGGTTACGCAAAAAACCGAAGAAATCATCGGACCGTATGAATTGCATGATTTCTTTTTGTATCATTTCGTCCGCTGGGGTTCTTCGCCGAAGAAAATCCTGAAGCTTGCTGAATTGGCATGGGGCAAGAAATATTCTAAAGAAGAACTTAAGAAATGTCTTGGGGTTTTCATTACGCGCTTCTTTAATTCACAGTGGAAGAGGTCTGTTGCAACCGACGGGCCGAAGGTAGGCTCCGTGTCGCTTTCTCCGCGAGGGGATTGGCGGATGCCGTCTGACGGCGATATGAAACTTTGGCTGGAGGACCTGAAAGATTAATTGTTGTTTTGAAAAGTTGACCATCCAGGTTTTATACCGGGTGGTTTTTTGTTTGTTGCGGTTTTTCCGGCTTGCTCTTGATTTATCTTATTTTTGGTTTATAATACTAAGCGGCCCTTTAATACATAATTAGGAGAAATACGCATGGGACTCGCGAGCAAGCGACGCGACAGATGGGCGCCTCTTATTGTTGATCCGGAGAACGATTTTTGTCCAGGGGGTTCGCTCGCCGTTACTGACGGCGATAAAGTCATGGAGCCGCTCAATATTATCATTATGAAAGCGGTTCGTGAGGGACGCCCCGTGATTGTATCGCGCGATTGGCATCGGCCAGACTTGGATCAGCCCCATTTTCAGAAGTGGCCGCCGCATTGCATTCAGAACACTTTTGGCGCAGAGTTCCACCGGAATCTGTTTCTTCCGGCGAATGCCATTATTATCTCGAAAGGGATGGGGGATGCCGACGCATACTCAGCATTCGACGGTGTTACCGCTGACGGGACGCCACTCGATACCGTCCTAAAGAGTCTCGGCGTTGATACTCTCAAAATAGGGGGTCTTGCGACGGACTATTGCGTGAGCGCTACGGTGTTGAACGCGATTAAGCTCGGTTACGAAACACATTTTCTTCTGTATGCCTCGCGTGGTGTTGCAAAGGAGACGACCGATGCGGCACTCGACAAAATGTGGAAGAGCGGAGCAGTATTTTCGTATGCTCCATATAACTTCGAATTTGTTGGATAGAAGGGCGGACGTGTCGTAAAAAACTACAGCGGGGGCTCAAAATAGGGCGAACCAAATTAAGGCGCCTTTTTTCTTTTGTAAACGAAGGAAGCACATTATTGCATTTTTTTATGGTTCAATTACGCTTATTGGGTAGCTCTTTTCC
>Ga0209542_10001507_pt1 | contig 54477 bp, 76 predicted proteins | sample RifCSPhighO2_01_FD_184028 | JGI IMG/M metagenome (GOLD analysis project Ga0209542, IMG submission 184028) | Soil microbial communities from Rifle, Colorado - Rifle CSP2_plank highO2_0.1 (SPAdes) (version 2) | ecosystem: Environmental > Terrestrial > Deep subsurface > Rock core/Sediment ... | reverse complement strand
AAAATATGTATCATGAAGTAAAAATTAAATTCTGGGCTTATAATCAGTTAGCAACGAGTGATAAATTAGAGAATTAGCGATAGCTGTGTTGTTTTTTGGGAGTCATGCAACACAGCTCACATTGATAAAAACTTAAAAAAGGATATTTCATCATACAAGTTGCTTAAATTATCATACTTTTTAAACTTGTTTGGTATGGTATCAAACAACTGGATAGTTTCCTTTTCTTTATCAATTCCAACAACAATAAGTGCATGAAGGTTAGGCTCATCATCTCCTATAACTTCTCTCTCATCTGTCTGTTTTTTCCATTCATTATATTTACTTAATGGAAACAACACAATAGGATATGTTCCTTGTTCGAGGAGCTTGAATAAGTCATCTATTTTCAGATTTTCCCGAAAATTACATTTTATATCTAATTTATTCAGCAGTTTATCTAAATTCTGCTCGAAAAAATTATCGAGACTAACTCCGAATTGATATTTTCCTTCATATCTTACTGACTTGTTTATATCTTTCAAAGAAAAACCCTTAGTGAATTGGTTATCCACTGCTATCTTAACTGCCGTAGTAAGACACATGTCGCAAGCAGGTTGGACAAATGGCTTCTTTTTGAAAGGGATAAATACCTTCATCGCCATCCTATTTAATAGGATAGTTCATTTATAAATTTATTCAGTTTTATCGTATATCTTCTTAGCTACTTTCTGAAGGAAATCTCTCATTTCTTCAGTAGCAGGATAATCTATATCTTTAGTTCCTTTCTTAACATATATTGAAAATGATTTTTGCGTTATGCCATTTCTTCTTCTTGAATCTAAAACTTTTACTTCAAAAACTCTCTCTACATCTAAATCTTCATCTGTGAAAAGCTGGGCTTTGGATGTCATTTTAAGTGTCATTAGCTATGTCATTATAAATGACATCTGGGTATTTAAAGATTATGGCAATTAAAGATATAACCAAAAATCTGAGAAAATCGCTTATTCACCAACCGATAAGTTAACAGAGAACTATTTTTTGAGTTTTTTCTTTCTGCTTATTTTTCCATACGCTTCTAAGAAGTAGTAAATTTAAACTTACATAATATATGACCCCGGAGAGATTTGAACTCCCGACAACCGGCTTTCTTCTATATTAGTAAAAGGCAGGTGCTCTAACCAGGCTGAGCTACGGGGCCATGCTTGGGCTCCTTGAATCCGCATATGCAAATGCGGACCCGTAAAGGACCATCTTAGACTATAAATAATCACCAGAAATTAGTTTAAAAAACCTATGTTTTTAACTGGTCAGAAATCTTTGACTTCAGAATTCTTTCTGAATTCTGAGAGCTATCAGAAATTGAAAATTTCTGAGGTTTCTGAGCCTCATCAAAATCTTACAATTTTGAGACATAAGAATTTTCTTTTGGAAAATTTTAGATTTAAAAATCTTTAGATAAGAATCAAATAAACTTCTTTAATCTTTCTTCAAGAACATCAGCAGGCAAGGCTCCGACAATTCTATCAACTTCCTTGCCATTTTTAAAAACTATTAGAGTGGGCACAGACATAACAGCAAATTCTTCTGCTAGATCTCTGCTGTCATCAATATTAACTTTTCCAAATTTTATTTTTTTTATCTTATTAGATAATTCATCTACAATTGGGGCAAGCATTAAACAGGGCATGCACCATTCTGCAAAAAAATCTACGAGAACTACTCCTTTCTTTGTAAATGCTTCAAATCCTGATTTTGACAATTCTTCAACCATGTTAAAAATTCTGCAGAATTTTTAATACCTCAGAGATACTTCTTATCTCTGATGGTGTTCAGGAATTTGTATTCCTGACAAGATAGAAATCTGCAAGTTTCTATATGTTAAATTTTATTATAGGTTTATTAATAAAGCTTTCTATTTCTCTTTTCAATTATAGCAAAGGACCTTGAAAATTGAGCAGATTTAGGCCTTTGCTAGATAGTATAAGAACAAAAAACTGCTCAAATATTTTGTTCTTATACTATATATTCTATATCATCTAAATTTATTTAAATATCAATTTTCTTCTTAAAATATGGATAAAAGAATAAGGCCAAGCTGGGACGAGTATTTTATGACAATGGCAGTAGTTGCATCTTCCAGAGCAACATGCAGACATGTTAAGGCTGGCTGCGTCATTGTTTTAGACAAAAGAATTATAGGAACAGGATATAATGGGGCTCCTCCGAGAATAATAAATTGCTTAGAAGCAGGATGCAGAAAAGAAAATCTTGGATTTGAATATAAAGGTTCTTTAAACAAAGGATTATGTATTGGAGTTCATGCTGAAATGAATGCTCTTGCAAATATAACAAGAAATATTAGCAAAGGAGCAACAGTTTATATTAGTATTTTTCCGTGCATGGCATGTGCAAAAAATCTTCTTGCTTATAATGTTTCTCGTATAGTCTACAGAAGAGAATATGACAAAGAAGAGGCAGAAAGAGCCAGGCGGCTTTTAAAAGAAGCAGGAGTTATACTTGAACAACTTGATATTTCTGCAGAAAAAATAATTAATATTATTTTTAATTCTCCTAAAGTTGATTTTGATACATTCTCAGAAGAAGAAAAAGCTAAAATTCTTGATAAAATAAAATTATCTTAAATTAGATTTAATCTTATTAATCATATCTTCCTTATCTGAATACTCTATAAACTTTCCTGGAATAAATTTTAAAGAATTTGATATTTTTATGCCTTTCTTATATATAAATATAATTGGCTTGTTAAAAGCATTTGCCCACCCAATTTCAATACCAATTCCTAATTTATTAAAAGAAACTTCAGCAATTATCATATCAGACTTCTTAATTTGCTCTTTTGAATTAATCTCCTTGGCTTCATGAGGAAAAATAAATTCCAGCTTTAATTCTCTTAATGACTCATATAATTCATCTTTATAATTAAAGTCTGTTGAATGGCTTACATAAATTATCATAATTATTTATCTTTGCTATATTTTATATATTTATCTTAAAAAGCCAGAACTCTTAAAACTAGTATCCTGCTGATAATCTTTTCCTTCTCTAAGAGCCAGCTCTGCTGCTGCTAATTCTGTGCCTAAATAAATTGCATGCCCTATTTCCAATTGATAAGCAAACTCAGCAATCTTCTCTTTAATTTTATATGCTGTTTTCCCAGAAAATTTTTCTAATTCTGCGCTAGTTTCCGGATGCAGCAAAGAAACAACTATCTCCCCATTTTTAATTTCAATTCTATAATTTCCCCTTGCATCTGTGCAGTTTTTCCTAGGATAATATTTTTTCAGCATCTCTTCTACTTGCTGGTAATAATTATTATAAATCTGGGCGCTTCCTGAGATTATTGTTAATATGCCTGTTTGAATTCCAATTGCATCAGCAATTTCTTTTTGTATTGCAGCGCACCCATAAGCATTTTCAGGCCATCCTTGTGTCATATCATGGCTTCTGAAAAATACTGCCAGGTTTAACTTTTCATCCTGCACCATTGCTTGTAAGAACACCAAGCACGGTGAAGATTTGTGCTTCCTCATCAACTCATCAGCAGGATGCCATGTAATTGCAACACATGCTTTTGAATAAATATCTCTTTTTAAAACATCAATTATATCTGCAACTTGATTTATTTCACAGCAGCTTTCTTTATACATAACATTCATATCTATTGCAACATTCTTGAATTCAAAATCCTTATATCCTGAAGAATTTGCAAGTTTTTTTATTTCTTCTTCAGAAGGATAATGATAAGCTCTTAACTTATTTCCATAAGTATAAGCTTTTCCTTCAGGAAGTATCGGGGATAAAATTTCTCTTTTATATGCTTCAATTTTCTCAACTGTAAGAGGAACTAAAAATGGATTAACTGACAAGTCCATATTTTGAGAGTCATGCACAACAACAGTCATATTATTTATTTCTTTAACCCATCTATCTGTATTAGAATTCATCAAATTTTTCTTTCCATATCTATAAATATTATAAATCATTTTTATCCATGCATCAGGAATATTAGTTCCATGTACAATTATAGGCCCGCCCTCATAAGGAAAGGAATCTTGAGTCTTTTCATAATCAAATATCGCTGGCAGCGTAAATGCATCTTTTTTTTCAAGAGTTTTTATCAGCCTATTTGCCTCTGTTATCTTCTCATCTAGAGAAGCATTTGGCATTGTTTTATTTAAATCAATTAATTGCACATTCTGTCTTATTTTCTCAATTAGCTCTGCAGGAATATTCTTATCAAAATAAACAGCATTTCCAAAACCATCAATTTTTCTCTCAGAATTCATTCCTTTTTCAAAAAATGCCCTTATAGCGTTTGCAGATGTTATCTCATTTGTATTTTTCCCGCCAGCAGCATCACTTGTTTTTGAAGAATATTCCTCTCCAAGCAGAATAATATATCTAATAAAAGGATTTCCCAGAATATTCCTGACAATTCCTTGCAACCCTGCAGGAGTATAGAAATTAGCAACTAAAGCAATATTTTCTTTTTCTAATTTTGGCAGCACATAATCCCTAATAGTCCATAAACAAGTTACAGCAGCATTAGCATCACTTATTCTTAATTCAGAACTGCTTGGAAAAGCAATTCTATCTCTAACTGCAACAGGCCAGCCTTTTTCGCCATTTGAGCCTGAAAGTTCTTTTATCTTCAAAATAATCTCTTCTTTTTCCATTTTAATAAATCCTCAGATTATAAGGCAAAAATATCAATTTTTTCATTTTATTTTATGATCTTTTTTGCTTATAAATTATATTATTCTTCAGAATATACATCAATTTCTTAAGTAAACTCTGCCTAAAAATTTTTCCGCTGCTTCTTTTGCCTGCTTCATTATATCTTCTTTAGTTCTTGAAAATTTTTCCAGCGATGGATTCAACAGTCTTCCAGGCTCAGGAACAAAAGGCTGAATATAAAATTTTGCGTTTTTATCAATTTTTGATATCCACTCTGCTATTTTTTCTATATCATTTTCATTCATTTCTCTTATCTTAAACTCGTTAGAGTTTAATGAGCCAGAAGACTTTGTCTTCTGGATATTATCATTAATTATTGGGCACATAGTTGTTCTAAATTCATAGTCAATTCCAAATTGGGACAAAAGCTTCATACTTTCTTCAATATTATCAAGATTAACATTTACTCCTGCTGCTCTATCATAAATCTCTCTTGGAGCTTTAATATCCATAGCAATATAATCCACAATTCTTTTTTCTAGTATTTCCCGCAGCAGCATTGGGCTGCTCCCATTAGTATCTAGCTTTATTTTAAATCCCAATTCTTTAATCTTTTCTAAAAAAGGCAAAATATCAGAATTAATTAAAGGCTCTCCCCCTGTAATTACAACGCCCTCCAGCTTGCCTTTTCTTTTTTCTAAGAAATCAAAAATCTCTTGCTCTGTTACTCTTCCTGCGGTTAATTCAAGAATATTAGCATTATAACAGGCAGGACATCTAAAAGAGCAGCCAGCGAGAAAAATTATGCAAGAGATAGTATCCGGGAAATCTTGCAGAGAAACTTTTTGTAGATGTGCAATTTTCATACTCTTAAAAATTAAGCCAAGTTATTAAATCTTAAGCTTTTAAAATTTTTATATTCCTGTAGTAGAAAAGATATTTCCTAATACTACTCTAAATAGGGTTTTAGGAGATGCTTCAAGAAGTGTTGCTAAAGAATTAAAATCATCAACTTCAAAAATTGCCCTGAAATCAGCATTGCTATTATATCCTCTAAATCTTGCTCTTGTGATATTTGGTTGTCCTCCCTTTTTATAACTTCTTCGCAACTCCGCTAATCTTACAAAATCAGGGCAAGCCCTATCTTGAGAAAGTATATTTCTTTGTGGAATAACTTCTAATTGCAAATTTAATAAATGTGACCAACTAGCATATACTCCCGCAGTATCATCCGGGTCTCCACCAGCATTATTTCTTAACAAATTCCTCTTAATATAAATAACAGATTCTCTAACACCGCCCCCGGGAGAAGTAAGATTTGTTATACAATAATATCCCTTAGAATCAGGTATAACTCTATAAATCTCGGTTCTTCCTTCATAAGTTAATCCTTTTGCAGTTTCTGCTGCCCTTGCTGTCTCTGTACCTATTTGTTTTTAAGAAAAACCCACTTTATAAATAAAGTTATACTAGAGAATATACTTCTTTTTGTATGTTATAATTAACAGCTTGTCTTTAATTCTGCAATAGGTGTTATTGCTTTTTCTCCTTCTTTGCATACATCTCCCATTCCTTCAGCTTTTCCTAAAGCCTTGCCCGCATCAAACACTTTTCTTCTATGGAATTCTGCCTGCTTCCCATCATTCCACTGCTGCACTGGGCGGATATAGCCTACAACTCTTGAATAAACTTCACATTTTGTTTTCATTTTTGTTTTATTTTTATACCTCCTTTTTAATTATTTCTTCTGGGATAGCTTCGCATTTAGGGCAAAATTCATGCTCTCCTGCAAGATATCCGTGAATAGGACAAACTGAAAAAGTTGGTGTTAAAGTAAAATAAGGTAAATGGTAATTACTGGCAATTTTTTTTACAAGGCTTTTAACAGCTTCTTTACTAGGTAACTTTTCCCCAACAAACCCGTGAATCACTGTTCCTCCTGTATATTTAACTTGAAAATTATCTTGCAAGTCTAAAGCTTCAAAAATATCATCAGTCATATTTACAGGCAATTGAGAAGAGTTAGTATAATAAGGTGCTGATTTTTTCCCAACTAAATCTTCTTCATTTGCGACAATTATAGCAGGATACATTTTTTTGTCTTTTCTTGCGAGAGAATAAGAAGTTCCTTCTCCAGGTGTTGCTTCTAAATTATATAAATGTCCTGTCATGTCTTGATAATAAGCAATTCTATCTCTCATAAAATCAAGAATTCTTAATGAAAAATCCCTGGCATCTTTATTATTTAATCCAAATCCTAGGAAATTAAGCATAGCTTCATTCATCCCAATAATCCCTATTGTTGAGAAATGATTTTGCCAATAACTCTTAAAGCGTTGTTTTATTCCTGATAAAAAATGCCTTGCATATGGATATAATCCAACTTCTGTAAATTTTTCAATAATTTTTCTTTTTACTTCTAAAGATTCCATAGCTAAGTCCATCATTATCCCAAGCCTTCTTAAAAATTCATCTTCTGATTGAGATAAATAGCCAATTCTTGGAAGATTTATTGTTACGACTCCGACACTTCCTGTAAGGGGATGGGCTCCAAATAATCCCCCGCCTCTTTTTCTTAATTCCCTGTTGTCGATTCTAAGTCTGCAACACATTGAGCGGGCATCTTCTGGTTTCATATCAGAATTTATAAAATTTGAGAAATATGGAATTCCATATTTTGCAGTCATCTCCCATATGCTATTATAAACAGGGTTTTCCCAGTCAAAATCTTTTGTTATATTATAAGTTGGGATTGGAAAAGTAAATATTCTTCCTTTTGCATCTCCTTCTGTCATAACCTCTGCAAATGCTTGGTTTATCATATCCATTTCTTTCTGAAATTCCTTATAAGTTTCCTTTCTTGCAATCCCGCCGATTATAATATATTCATCTTTCATATATTCTGGAACTTTCAAATCAAGAGTTATGTTAGAAAATGGAGTCTGGAATCCTACTCTTGTAGGAACATTCATTCCAAAAACAAATTCTTGCATGCATTGTTTCACACCATTGTAATCTAGTGAATCATACTTAACAAAAGGTGCAAGAAGAGTGTCAAAGTTTGATATAGCTTGTGCTCCTGCTGCTTCTCCTTGTAATGTATAAATAAAATTTATTAGCTGGGAAACAGCAGTTCTAAGGTGTTTAGGAGGCTTGCTTTCAATTTTTCCACCAACACCTCCAAATCCCCTGATTAATAAATCTTTAAAATCCCAGCCGCAGCAATAAGGTGCTAAAATTCCTAAATCATGAATATGAAAGTCTCCTTTATCATAAGCTCTTCTTATTTCATTTGGATAAATAGAATTAAGCCAGAACTTCTGTGTAACCATATTTGCAATATGATTATTTAGTCCTTGAAGAGAATAAGCCATATTGCTGTTTTCTTTTACTCTCCAGTCTAAATTTTCCAGATAATCCTGAATAAGCTCTTCTGATGTCAGAATAAAGCTTACTTCTCTAATCTGTTTATGCTGTTCTCTATATAATATATAAGCCTTAGCTGTCTTATAATGCCCCTGTTCTACAAGGGTTTTTTCAACAATATCCTGAACAGCTTCTACATCAGGAATACTATCTTTAAATTTTTCTTCCATAATCTTAATACTCTCTTCTGCAAGATTTTCAGCAGTTGCCTTGTCATTTCCACCAACAGCCTGAGCTGCCTTAAAAATTGCCTGGAAAATTTTTTCTCTTTCAAAAGGAACAATTCTTCCATCTCTTTTTTTAATTTTTGATATCATCTAAAATTTACCTCTTAAATTTAATGAGACAGAAATCCTCAGATTTCTGTATCCCAGATTTTTATATTTTTTAATTTAAATATGTTGTGGTTCTTTTTTTGTCACTATAACAAAGGACAATAAGCTGAACAGTCGTATGCCTTTGCTGGATAGTGGGACAATTAAAAGGATAAAATATTATTGTCCTTGTTGAAATAATAATTTACTAAATTCAATAATTATAATTAATGTTAATGGTGGTAATGAAATTAATAATACCTATTGTCATATTATTTGCCCTATCTCTTTTATCTTATCTTTTGCCATTTTCTTTTATCAAATTTCCTTTAGAGCGTCCTTAAAACACCGAAAATACTTCTTATTTTCGGCTGCTATCAGAAACAACATCTAAAATGTTTCTAAAGTCCTTAATTTCTTTAAAATCTTTATATACAGATGCAAATCTTATATATGCCACCTTGTCTAATTTCTTTAATTTCTGCATAACAATCTCCCCAATTTCCCTGCTTGAAATTTCTTTCCCTTTTTTAGCAATCTTTTCTTCAATTTCAGTTAATGCCTTATCAATATCCTCACTTTTAACAGGCCTCTTTTCCAAAGCTTTTAAAATTCCTGATTTCAGCTTTTCTTTATTAAAATTTTCTCTCATTCCATCTTTTTTTACAACTCTTATATCTAATGGCTCAACTTTTTCATATGTTGTAAATCTTTTTTCGCACTTTAAACACTCGCGCCTTCTTCTTGTTTCTTCTTCATTATCTCGTTTATCAGTTACTTTTGTTTCAGTATGCTTGCAAAAAGGGCATATCATTTTATTTTCTTTCCATCATCTGAAATTAATTCTGTTTTTACTATTTTTCTGTGACTACAACCTATTGTATTAATAAGCTATAAAGCCACAAGCTATTGTATCTATTAGTATGCTCAAGTATTTAAACATTTATAGAGATATAATATATATAATGCAAAATATATATTGAATAATATACTTTAGATAACAAAGTTTAAATATCTGCTCTAGTTAAGCATAATAAGATGACATCATTAACAAATATATCAGCAATTCTTGGAATTGCTTTTCCAGTTTTAATAATTATTCTAATCTGGAGTTTGGTTTGGAAAGGCATTGCTTTATGGATAGCTGCAAGAAAAAAGTCATTAGTCTGGTTTATTCTTCTTCTTGTAGTAAATACTTTAGGAATACTTGAGATTCTTTACATCTTCTTATTCTCTAAAATAAACTTTGAAAAGCCAAATAAGAAAAAAAGACAAGCAATATAATCCTATTTCAAAGCAATCTCCATTTCTCTTATTTCATCAGGATTCATCTCTTCCAAAGCTATTCTATAAAGAATTTCATCTTCTTTTCTTATATGTTGCCTTAACTTGTCTATTATTATTGCTCCATTATTCTGCAAAACCTTTTTTACATTAATTTCACTTCCAGAATCAATTGCCTTTTTTATAAATTCTTTATGCTTTCTTAATTGCTTATGCTCAAACATCATAGTGTCAACAGGAATAATCAGCTTTTCTCTCTTCCTTAAAATAGAAAATATTCTCTCTTCTTTATGTCAAGAATTGAAAACCACATGATTTATCATGTGGTTTTCAATTCTTGAGCACGTCAAAGTTCTTGGAACTTTGAGCGCCATCAGAAACTTACGTTTCTGAGGTCCTAAAAACAAGGGCCAATCAAACCACACTCGCCAGCAGGCAATTTTTTGCCGCAGCAAAAAACCTTTAGGGTGTGGTGGCCCATTGTTTTTTTGATTTTCATGCTGATTCCAAGCATCATGCAGCTTGTTGAATACATGAAGCAAATTAGGATAATTAATTATTGCTTCTTGTGAAATAGTTTCTAACTCAAGCAGCTCTCTTTCTATATCCTCATGTTCCTGCTTGATTTTTTCTATAGGATTCATAAATTTACTAGGATTATAGAGTTTTATATTTTTCTGTTAGGTTAAAAAAGCTTAAATATTCTGAATAGTTATATAATCTATGAAAAAAGAAGCAAAAAACAGGCTGATAAAGATAATTATAACTATTGCAATATTCTGGTTTGCAGATTTTTTAATGCATTATTCTGGAGTAGGTGAAACAAATTATTATTATTTCTCTAAACTTGCAAATTCAATTTTATTTGCTTTCCTCTTTTTTTCTTTGTTTAATTATAAAAGTTATTTAAAGAAACTTATTTATTCTGTAGTTTTCGGCTCATGGATTTCTTTTTATTATTTAATATCTTCTTATTCAGGAGCAGTACAGCAGTTTTTTGAAATAGCTGCAAGATATACTCCTCCTCCATTTGTAATATTTGGAGTTTTTCTCTCGCCTTATTTGTGGTGGGTATTTCATATTCTGGGCTTTTATGCGGGATTAATATTAGCGGACTTAATAATAAAAACTAAAGAAAAATAAAAATTAAATAAGTATTATTAATTGTGCATATTTTTATGCATCTCAATCATGTTTTCAGGCATCTCGCTTCCATGATGCGCTTTATGCATTTTTTTCATGTTATCTAAAGATATGTTCTGCATATTCATTGTTCCATTGCCTTGCATCATAGAACAGCCACTCCTTCTGTTATGCATACCAGACATATCAGACCCATGCATTCCACTTGTCATCTTCCCAGACATCATTCCACCAATCATATTTCCCATCATGCCATTGGCTCTGTTTTCTTTTCCTATATGAGCTGAAACCAAGCCTAAAGCAACAATAGACAACACAATAAATGACGCCGCAATTATCGCAATTTTATGTTTTTCCATTTTAAATTTTTTGTTTACCTCCTGTTATTAAAAATACTCAGAAGAAACCCTTTATAAGCTGATGTATGAAATTGGTTTCTTTAGATTTTCTTCCTTCTTAATAAATTAGCATTACTAACAACAGTAATAGAAGATGTAGCCATAGCTATTTCAGCTATAATCGGATGAAGCAAGCCAAGCATTGCAAGAGGAACTGCAGCCACATTATAAGCAAAAGCCCAAAATAAATTCTGCTTAATCTTTGAGAATGTAGCCCCGGACAATTTAATTGCAGAAACAACTCCTGAAAGATTTCCTCTTGCAAGAACAATATCTCCTGCTTCTATAGCAATATCTGTTCCTGTTCCTATAGCTATGCCAACATTTGCCTGCTTCAAAGCAGGAGCATCATTAATACCATCTCCTACAAAAGCAACAAACCCTTTTTCTTGCAGTTCTTTAACCTTATTTTCTTTTTCTTCTGGAAGAACATCAGCCATTACTTCTTCTATTCCTGCAATTTTTGCTATAGCTTTTGCTGTCCTTTCATTGTCTCCTGTAATCATTATTGTTATAAGATTCATTTTATTTAGCTCTGAAATTGCTTCTTTAGAGTCTTCTTTTAATGTGTCTGCAACAGCAATTAATCCTAGAACTTTATTGGAATAAACAAGAGCCATTACAGTCTTGCCCTGGTTTTCAAGTTCTTGCATCTTTTCTTCTAATTTTTCAAGATTAATTTTATTTTCTTCCATTAGTTTTCTATTGCCAATTAAAATTTTATTCTCTTTTAATTTTCCTTCTGCTCCTCTTCCTCTCAAAATCTTAAAACTAGAAACTTCTGATAACTTCAGCTTTCTTTTTTCAGCTTCATTTACAATTGCCTTTGCAAGAGGATGCTCAGATGATTTTTCCAGAGAAGCAGCTAATTTTAATAACTCATTTTCTTTTATATTAATAGGAATTAAATCAGTTAGTTCTGGCTTTCCTTTTGTAATAGTTCCTGTCTTGTCAAATAAAACAAACTTAATATCTTTCATTGTCTGGATTGCTTCTCCTCTTTTTATTAAAATTCCTTTTTCAGCCCCCATCCCGCTTCCAACCATTAATGCTGTTGGAGTAGCTAATCCTAATGCGCACGGGCAGGCAATAACAAGAACAGCAATTGCAGCAAATAAAGCAAGAGTTATACTGCTGGCAGATAAATTTATCCATGGAATAAAAGAGAAAAAGCCAGCAATACCAGCCATAAATCCTGGAAAAACAAGCCAGGCAAAAAAAGTTAATAAAGCAATAATTAAAACAGCAGGCACAAAATAACTTGTAACTTTATCTGCAAATGCCTGTATTGGAACTTTTGTCCCCTGTGCTTCTTCAACAAGTTTTATAATCTGGCTTAAAAAAGTGTCTTTTCCTATTTTTGTAGCTTTAACATATAAAATACCATCCTGATTTATTGTTGCTCCTATTACTTTATCATTTTTATTTTTTTCAACAGGCATACTTTCTCCAGAAACCATTGATTCATCAACAGAGCTTTCACCTTTAATTATAACTCCATCAGTAGGAATTTTTTCTCCAGGCTTTATAATCATTATATCATTAATTTTAACTTCATCAATTCTAACTTGCTTTTCTTTTCCATTTATTAATATTATGGCTGTTTTTGCTTCTAAACTTAAAAGTTTTTTAATAGCCTGAGATGCCCTTCCTCTTGCTTTTGCTTCAACATATCTTCCTGTTAAGAAAAAAGCCATAATCATGCCCCCTATTCCAGAATAATCCTCAATAGGCACAATAAATCTCAATAATCCTGTTAAAAATGCAATAACTGTTCCTAAAGAAATTAAAACATCCATATTAAAAGAAAGATACTTAATGGATTTTACAGCGCTTCTTATTGTAGGATATCCAACAATAAATAGAATAGGGAATGCCAAAATTAAAGGCAAAATCATAATAATAATATTATGAAGCCCCAGCAGCCTTTCAAAAACTAAGCCTGTAATAGCAATTGGAATTGCGAAAGCCCAAGCAATCCACATTCTTTTTTTTGCTTTTTGCATTTCTATTAAATCAACATCTTCTTCAACTTTCTCCTCTCCTGCAACTTCATATCCTGCATCTTCAATTGCTTTAATCACTTTTTCTTTTTCAGCAGAATAAGTAATTGTTGCCTTTTTTGTGTTTATATTAAGGTTAATTTTCTTAATTCCTTCAACTTTCTTTAATGCATTTTCAATAGTCATAGCACAATGGGGATTATCCATTCTAGGAACAATAAAATTTGTTGTTTTTTCTGTGTTTTCTGCTGTTTTTTCAGCTCCTATATTCTCTAAAACTGCTTTGTAATCTCCAACTCTAGAAACAGCATTTATAATTTCTTTGTCATTCACATTTCCTTCTGCATAAAGCTTTTTTGTAGCAAAATTTACATTTGCATTACTTATTCCTTTGACTTTTTTCACACTTTTCTCTATATTGCCTGCACAGGAAGCGCAATGCATTCCTTCAATTCTGAATATTTTTTTGCAATTATTATCTATCTTGTTAATTTCTTCTTTTTCTATATTTTTAACACTATAATCTCCAACTTTAGAAACTGCTTTTCTTATTTCTTCATCAGGAATATCCTGCTCTGATTCAATAAACCCTTTTTTTGCCATTAAATTAACAATAGCTTCCTTAACTCCATTAATTTTTCTCAAACTTCTTTCTATACTTGCCGAACAGGAAGCGCAATGCATTCCTTTAATACTAAATTTTATTTTTACCATTAGCTCTTTATTTTAAAAATTGATGCCTTTTTATGAATCTTATACTTGCCCACCATTTTCCTAAGCCCAATGTTTGTCCTGATTCAGTAATTGCAATGCCAATCATAATAATTATATAAATAATATGCTCATCTAAGAAAGGATTATTTTTTGGGGGGATAAATCCTGCAGTATACATTAATAAAAATATTAAAGCTCCAGAATAGCCTGCAATTTTTACTCCAATGCCAGAGATAAGCGCAAGCCCAACAAATAGCAAACCAAGCATAAAAAGCCAGTCAACAACAGGATTTCCTGCAATGCTTTGATAAAAACTAGCAAATGGTCCGATAGATGCGAATTTTAAAAATCCATATGTTGGCGAGCCCCCTAATATCCAAGCCTTGTCTGGATTAGTTGAAAATCCCAGCCCAAATAATTTATCAAGAAAAGCCCATAGTAAAATCCAGCCCATGCCTATTCTTAATATAGCTAGTATATGCTTGCTTTTTTTCTCATAATTTTTTGAAGTATCTCTCATTTTTTATTCTCTGCAGCATTTAATTAAATTTTTTGCAATGCCTCTTATTTTCCTATTGCCTTGATATAAGTAAATTAAAATAAATACCCCCCACAAGACTGCTAAAAATATAGCATCTGCAATAATATCTTTTGGAATTTCTAGCAGCAAATACGCTAGGAATATCAGTGTTAGGAGAAATGGCAGCCTGAATATCTTTAATCTTTCCCGGACTTTTCTTTCTACAAGATAGAAAATTCCAACAATGCTTCCCCCAAGAAGCAATGCTATAATTATTTTATTCTGGAATATTCCAAGCCAGTATAATGCCAGCAATGCAAGCCATGTCAGGCTTACTGCGCCGCAAATAGCGCAGAAGTTCTTTTTTAATTTCTCCCCAATAAATTTCTTCACTATAAGCAGCGCAAAGAAGAGAATTGTTATGCTTGCTAATATTTGAATTAAGTTATTTGCCATTATTTATTACAATTTTTATGTTTATATATTATTCTTTTCATGATTTTTATGCATATCTTTCATGTCAGAAATGCTCTTAGCGTGGCATTTCTGAGCACCCTTAAATTCAGAAGAGTGATGCATGAATTTGTTGGTCATAAAGTAGTGCAACACAGGGCATAAAAGCATCACTGCCAAAATTGCATATGTTTTAAATCCAAAGTAAAATAATATTCCAGCAATAATCAAAGGAATTAAGCAGCAGGTCATCATCATAACCCAATGATTCTGCTTTATTCTTTTATATAATTTTTTAAGTGTCATTTTTTATTCACAGCACATTTAGTTATTCCTAAATTGCAGGATTTATATTTCTTGCACCACTCTTCGCATTTTCTAGCAATATCTTTATAGGCTAAACCACATATCTTACATTTATACATCTTATCCCAATATGCTAAACATCAGCAATACTAATAATATAATTGCCATAATCCATACAAGCCAACCTTTCCCTTTTTGGTCAGAGTCAGCCTTCTCTTCATTCATATTATGGCTTTCATGCTTATTAGAGTGATTTCCACAGCAGTTCATTTTACCTCCTATAAATTATTATCATCATTTATTTATCCACTCACCTTATCTATTTCTTCTCTTTACAAAAAATAAAAAAATAAAAGTTTATTTGTTTAATCAAACTTGTTATAAATAACTGCAAATAGCCATCCTACTACTAAAGCTAATACAATTGCTATAACTGTTCCTAAAATCGCACTTCCAAATGAAACTGAAACAGCAGTAATTTTTGTTATATCAATTCCATGGAAAATAGCTCCAAATAGCTTTAGTGTTGCTTTTGGAACAATTGCAATTAGCAAAGCGCAAATTATAGATACAATTCCTGTGACATAAGCCAAGCTTAAGGATACTCTTTTTGGACTCAATTTATCTGTCATTTTCACCTCCTTTTAATTTATTTTTAATCATCCACAACATCCTCCACATTTTTTCATATTATTTGCTTCTTTTTCATAGCTGTTTGCATGTTCTTCACAGCAAAAAGCTTTTTCTCTTGTGCCAGTGAATAAAGGGTCTTTTACATTTCTAAACACTTCCTTGCCTTTTTCAATCTTTCTTTTGCAATGTTCACATTTCTTTCTAAATAAGCTCATTTTTTCCTTTTCTTCTTTTTTCTACAGCACCCCATTTTATTTTCCCCCTTTATTATTTTTAATTATCATCAAGCAATTTTTTTGCATATGCTTATCAATCAAGCTTAATATGGGCTTGATTGTTACTTCATTTAACTTGTAATACCTGTACTTTCCTTTTATTTCCTGAATAACAAATCCGCAGCTTTTTAGCCTTCTTAAATTATGAGAAACAACACTCTGCTCAAATCTTGTTTCTTTTATTATTTCAGAGACATTTCTTTCTTTTTCCCTCAATAAATTAAGAATTTTAAGCCTCTGCTCACTTGAAAAAGTATTGAAAAACAGCTTGTATGCTTTGTAATACTCTTCCTTTGAAACATTGTGCAAAGCTTTATGTATGTATTCTAATATCATATGATAATACAATACATATGACTATTTAAATGTTGTGTTAACAGAGATTTATTTCTCCTTTACCTTATACCATTTAATATGCTCATAATAACTGCTCCATAATAATCCAAAAGTAAAAGCGAATATCAATTCTTCCAAAGGAACTCCTAAAATTAATATTCCTGAAATAGCAGAAAGATTCCAAACTTCCTGGACAATTCCTGGATAAGCAAGATTAAATAATAAGAAAAAGATAAAATATAATATCAAAAATATTATTCCGCTAAACATCATATTTTTCTTCAAGTCAGGCCTGCATAATAAAGTTGAGGCAAATCCTATAAACATTGAGATGCTTGCAGAGTATATAGGGTTTAAATCAGTAAGTAAGAAAAGAAGCAAAAAAACAATTATTGGAACAATTAAAGAGAGAAGATGATATCTATGCTTTTTGTGATGCTTCTCGCTCATTGACATTTGTTTATACTTAATCTTAAAAAAAGCCATATAAATGACTGCTCCTATTCCCCCTATTGCAAAACTCCAAAGTATGCTTTCTATATCAAATCCTGTTTTATCAGCTAAATTAAACAGGGAAGGAGGATTCCAGTATTCTGGCACAAATAAAGGTTCTGTCAAGCCAAATAAGGCTGTAAGAATACTAACCCAAAGAATTTCTTTTCTCAAATTTTTCTTTAAAAGAAAAATTATAATCCATGCAAGAAGAAATAACAAAGTAAATGCAAGCCAGGGATTCATATTCTTATAAGCAGATTATTGTTTATAAATCTTATTTTTTACCAGTTTCCAGAGCAGAGCAAAGAAATGTTATATTGGTTATGGAGAAAAAAATAGCCCAAAATTTACCCTAATCAAAAACTCTTTATTTCTCCCCGATTGCAAGAATAGCAAATAAGCCTATTCTCTTAATGTGAATATTTCTAAACTTATGCTTTTTCAATAACCTTCTGAAATCTTCAACAGAATTCATCCCAGAGTTTCCCGGCTCAATAATATGAAATATCTTATTTAAAAAAACACCAAAATCCAAATCAACAATAATCAGCTTTCCCTCTTTTTTCAATACCTTATAAAAATTCTTCATTGATTTTTTCTGGTCAGCATAATGATGAAAAGCTTCTGTTGAAAAAATATAATCAAACTTGCCTTTTTTCAAATTCTCAACAGGCATTAGCTTTAATTCTGCCTTATCTCCCAGCTTTCTTCTTGCAATATCAAGCATTTTCTTAGAGATATCAATACCATAAAGCCTCAAATCATTTCTTTTGCTTAATTCTAAAAGGAGATTTCCTGTTCCAAATCCAGCATCTAAAACTTTGGAATTTTTATCAATTTTGATGTTTTCTAAAGCAGTTTTTTGAATTTTATTCAGCCATGCCCTTAATAGAAAATCATAAAATCCTGCTATTCTATCGAAAAATATTTTATTTTTTTCAATTAAACTATTCATTTTCTAGTTATCCTGCATTTAATCAAGCTTCTTGAAATAAGATATATTGAAGCAACAAGGATTAATGCTGCTAAAACTCTTAATTCTAATCCATTGAAAGGCATAAAAAATAATGCAAGAGGAAATCCAAACAATCCAAATAAAAAAGCCCCACACATAGGGCATCCTGCTGAAAATAATCCAACAATCAATCCAATAACACCTATTGAACTTCCAATTTTCTTTGCTTTTAATTTTATTTTAAAAGAATAAACAACAAGAGAAATATAAACTCCAAAAAGCAATGCAACAACAGCAAGCAGAAAAAATGTTATAATTGTGTAAGAAAGCCCATTCATCATAATAAAAATGCTTAAGCTATAGTCTGTTGTAGTAGCAAGACTAAAAATATAAAAAACAGCAAATAAAATTAAGCTGGAAGCTATAAATAGAAAAAAGTGCTCTTCCACTGCTTTTTTAATAATGTTCTTAATTGATTTTAGCATATATTCCTTGATGTCTCAATTATTTTCATTTTAAATTTGAAACAATTGTATCTTTATTTGCCCCAAGAATCCTCTTGCCATTGACGAAGAATGTAGGAGTTCCCTGAATTCCAAACTTTTCCCCATCAGCTATGTCTTTTTCAACTTCTGCCTTGTAAGTTTCATTATCAAGGCATCTATTAAACTTGCTTATATTCAGCCCAAGATTAGAAGCATATTTTTTCAAGTCATCTTCTGTTGAGAAAAAATCTTGATTATCATAAAGAATATTATGATACTCCCAGAATTTTCCCTGCTCATTTGCGCATTCTGCTGCTTCTGATGCTAAAAATGAAATCTGCCCATGCATTGGCAATGGAAAACTTCTATAATAAAGAGCAACATTATATTCCTTTAAAATTTCTTCAATAATAGGATGAGATGCTTTGCATGCAGGGCATTTAAAATCTCCAAATTCTATAATAATATTTTTTGAACTTATATTGCCTTTAGCAGGATTTATTCCTTTTTCAACATTATAAGAGCCATCTTTAGGAATGCTTGAATAAATTAAATATACAACTAGCAAAATTAAAACAGCAAATATAATTAAAATAACTTTAGTATTTTTCTCCATATTAAATATAGACAGAAACCCCTTATATATTTATATATTTTTTATTCTACTGCTTTAAACAATTATCTAATAATGATTTGCGCGATATATTATTAATTCTTCTAATCTATATACAATTATCGGCTTGCATTCAATAAAATACTATTTATGCCATTAATAGTAGTTATTTATAGTAGTCTAAGCAGTATTTTGTATTTGCGTGATGTCCTAAATGTTCTTTCCATCCTTGTATATCATATCCTTGAGTTGGCCTGCATTCTTCAGGCACCTTGCTTAAATCAATATTTATATTATTATTTGCATTACTATTTGAATTTCCAGAAGCCTTTATTGAATTATTAGTAAGAATTATACTATAAATAACTCCCCCGAGTATTAATAACACCAACACTGCTATTCCTATATGCCATAATTTTATCTTCATTTTTCCCCCTTGTATTTTTTAGACTGATAAAACATTATGCTTATCCCAATGATATTAGATAGAATTCCAAAAAGCAGAAAATATACTGTATAATCTGCCAGCGCAGTTAATGCAGATATTCCAACAACAGCGCCAAGAAAAGGCAGAATATTTAATAAATAATGAGAACAGCATAAAATCATGCTTATAGTTGAAATTCCTCCTGAAGCAACTGTTGTCGAGCATGAAATAGCATTTAAATTATGAAAATAAACAAATAATCCTATTTGAAATCCAAATCCTCCTATTAATAAGATAATCAAATACCAGAATTGCTTAATTACATCTACAGCCATAGATGGAAAATTCAATAAAGTTAAAACTAAAGCATTTATTATTAATATAATTATTACAGCAAATGTTCCATATAAAACTGCTTTTGTTTTTATTTCCATATTAAAATTTCAATTTATCTACCCATTTAGGAACTTTCTCATCTTCAACTTTATCATATTGTGGCCAATAAGGTTTTATATCAATTACAGGAGTTCCATCGAGGATGTCTAACCCTTTCACAAATATCTTATTCTCCCTTCTTTCCAATAGCTTTACTGTTGTAATTGCAATTGGATTTGGTCTCGCAGGGCATCTGCAAGCAAAAATACCAACAATAGGCACATTTGGATTGCCTTGGGGTCTATGCTTTATTACATGCTCTTTTACTTTGTCCATCCAGAAAACAATAATCACATGAGAATAATTCTCAATACCTTCTAATGCATCTGCAAATTTTTCATCTATTATTATTTCAGAAACCTCATTAGCAAAATCCCCAAATCTTGGTTCTTTTACATTATTTTTAACAAATCCAATTGGATTTATTTTTATCTCCATCATAACTTACATCCCGATAATTCTGAAAGCTTTTCAAAACTTTGAACTCCTTCAAGCATAGTTCCATTAATTTCCCATGTGGGAGTTATTTTTACTTTTTTTATATCGCATTCTACTCCTCCTGTGCATTTTATATAATTAAGATATTGTTCAGAATTGCCAAACATGTTTCTTTGTTTTGTAGTATACTGGCAAGCATCATTTCCATACATTTTTATCCCCTTCTCAGTCAAGCATTTAGTAAACTCATCATATTGCCCTGGCTGCTGAGCCCTGAAATAAAATGTATATGCAATAAGTCCAAAGGCAATTAGTATAGCAGCGATAAGCAGATACTTCTTAATGCTTGTTCTATCTTTCTTTATTTCTGCCACAGCATGCTTTGAGCTATTATGCTGTATTAAACTTTCAGCTGTTTCAAACTTCTTACTGCAAATTTTGCATTCAAATTCATTCATCTTTTTATCTCCCACAGCCGCCGCCATATGAGCTTGGCGCATAACTGCTTCCAGATGATACTCTGCCGTTATTATTTGAATTTAACATTGAATACCCAAAAAACAGCAATGCTATAATTAATATAATTATCACAATTAAAGTTGTTGTTTCCATTTTAACCTCCTGTTATTTATTTTATTTCTTTACGATAACCTTCCTTGTCATATTCATAAATCTTGCCTTCTTCTTCATCATCGCACAATTTATGTGAGCCGTCACAAAATGGCTGATTTTTACTTAACCCGCACCTGCAAATCCATTTGCTTTCTCCACTAGTTTTTATTTCTATAGGTTCTTTTCCTTCATGTTTTACAACTCTTGCCATTTATCCTCCTAGTTTTTGATATTTAACTTTTAAAGTGTCTAAATTTCTTAATACAAATTCTTTATTTTTAAAAGTCCCTACTTGTTCCAAGACACTTTTAATTGATGGATAATCTTCAATCTCTTTAGACAAGATTGCAGTTGGGATTGCAGTTATATTATATTGTATTAACAAAGCACTTCCTTCAGAAGTTCCAATATCAATATGTTTCTCACTTGCAATGAAAATTCCAAGGCCTTGAAATGCGCCCTTTAAGATTGTTGAATTAAAACAATCTTCACAACTTTTATTTTCAAGATAAATTATGCTTACTTTTCCTTTAATCTCCCCGGTTTTAATGTCTAAATAAGGCGGCAGAGGAGTTTTAAATAAATAATAGTCTTTTTCTTCAGAAAAAGCTTCCTTTATCTGTCCAAACACCCACCAGTATTCTTCTATATTCTTGCTTATTAATATGCTTGGAAGAAAAGTAATATTATTTTCTTTAATCAATGTTCTTCCTTGTTCAGATGAATCTTGAACTAATTCATAATCATTAGATACACCCATTTTTTCAAGCTGGTTTCTTATAGAAGATAATGAAGTGCAATTAGCACAATCTGAATAAATCTCTTTAATTTTAATTTTCCCTTTAAATTCCCCGGTTTTTATATTAATATAAGGAACAGACTTGTCAAAATATGCATAATCCTTTCCTATAACAAAAAAAGTGCTGTCTAGCTTTATTTTATCAATATTTTTTGACAGCAGGATTATAGCGGGAATCTTTTCAATCCCATATTTTTCTATTAATTTTTTACCTTCGTCTGATTTATAATCTGCTTCTTTTTCAGATTTTAAAGTAAAACTGCTGTTATCTAAGGTGTTTTTTACTAAGTCAATATCAAAACAATTACTGCACCCTGAAATTTTTATTATTTCAACAGAAGGCTTTACATTTTTAAATTTAGGATAAATTATCATAAAAGAAGTTATAATTAATCCAAGTAAAACTATGCTTATAATTATAGTAAATGCAATTTTTTCATCAAAACCTTTTTTTCCTTTCATTTTAATTTTTTATTTTACTCCTTGCAGCAATCTAAAACTTTTTTCATAAGCTGTGAAATCTTTGATAACTTTCCTTCAGAAACTTTTTCAGTATTTATACTTATCCCATTAATTGCCCAGAACATGCTATAAATATTAAATGCCTCAGAAAACATTTCTTCTGCCTCTTTATTCTTGCCTTCATGAAGATATTTTGTTCCTACTTCGCTTAATCTCATAGATGTGGCAAGCAAGTGCTTGCTTATGCACCAAATCTCGCTCCCTTCTTCAGTTTTCTCTTTTTTTACTATTATTCCCAATAATTTCTTTCTTATTTCCCTTGTTTGCTCTAAAAATTCCAGATATTTTTTATTTGAAGTCTTCATAAAACTGAAAAGAAAATGCTCTTCCAAGCTGACTAAATTCATTAAAGCTATGCTTAAATCTTCCCCTGAAGACAAGTCTAAGATATTTTTATTCTTTACTTCCTCTATTTGCTTTAAAAAGTTTTCAGTTTTCATTTTGTTATTATCCAAAATATTAAAGAGAGTAATAAAAGAGCAATAGCCATAAATGATAATCCCTGATAAGACCATAATACTTTTCCTCTTCTGCTTTTTATTTCATCACTTAAAGCAAAAACAAACCAGCTTGCCAAACTCCCAACAATCATGCCAAAAAGCAATTTATCTATGCCAAATACACCCATACCCAGCATTGAATGAGTATCAGGCATGCTTCTCACCATTTCAAAATTTATAATAATCCCAGAAAAATAAAAAGGGATTGCAAACATTAAGAATGATGCTAAGATTATTACAACTTCCTGCAAAGGAAAATTAACTTTTTTCTTAAGCCATCTATTAAACCATAAAGCAGAAGAAATTATAGCAGCCCCTATAAATAATCCTGAAATGCTGTCATCAATCCCTAAAACTCTTGATATTCCTAAGCCTGCAGCAGCCCCCGCAGTGCATAAAGGGCAGTGAGCAGATACAAGAGGGGATATAATTCCAGCTAGTAAAAACATTCCAATAAAAATAAAAAAAATCTTCTTTATCATCCGCAGCAACTCTTTCTATTTTCTTTTGATTTATTTTTATTATGAGATTCTAAACAATTCTTGCAGCAAAACCATTTCTTATTTTCTTCTATGCCTTTTCCTTTTTCTTCTTTCATTCCACACGCACACTTTCTTTTAAAAAAATTAAAAATCATTGTCTAGTTACCTTTGCATTTCCTTCTGAATCAAGAACTTCTACTTTTAGTTTATCTCCCGGCGCAATACAAGGCTGAGCATCCATATTATGCTTATAATTAAAATTTAATAATCCTTTTTCAGTCTGTATTCCTGCATCACAGTTAGTCAATCCATTTCCTATCATGTTACAACTTTTGTCATATACTCCTGTTCCTTCTAATATTCCTGGCTCTAACTTCATATTTGTAATAACTCCTTGAAAAACATTTTTATTAATATCAGGCTCAACATTTTCTATTTTTCTTACATTTGCAAATATAATAAGCAACAATAATACTATTACTCCTGCCACTATTATTATTTTTGATGAGTTTTCCATATTACTTAACAGCCTCCAACCATTCCGTTTCCTGTTGATGTGCCACTAGCTCCTGCCCTTGCAGGAATTGTTCCATGCATTTCATAATTCATTTTTTCATTTTCTGTCCAGCTAGATGTGTCTAGCTTTCCTCCTGCTGTTACTTGCCCAGTTATTGTAGTCTGCCATATTATAATGCCAATTAGCACTAATATAACAACCCCTAGTCCAATCCAAATCAATGTTTTGTTGTCTATTTCCATTTTAAATTTCTCTGAAATCTCAGGAATACTTCTTATTCCTGAGGACTATCAAATTCTTACGAATTTGAAGTTTAATAAGTCTGAAAAATGAATTTTTATCCTGCTGATTATTTACTTTTTGATTAAAAAATAAAAAAAAATAAAAAAATATTTAACAGCCTCCAACCATTCCGCTTGATGCGCTTGCAGCTTGCTTAGCAACCTGCCCAGCACTTGCTGCTGCAGAACTTCCGCTTGATATTGAACTTATTGCTGAAGTCTGCCATATTATAATGCCAATTAGCACTAATACAACAACTCCTATTCCAATCCAAAGCAATGTTTTGCTATCAATTTCCATTTTGTCCTCCTGATTATTTTTAATTGAGCCTCAGCGAAATTAAAAAGCCTGGAATCATCAGATTACAGGATTTCAAAAATCACTGATTTTTGATTATTTACTTTTTGATTATAAAATAAAAAAAATAAAAAAATATTTAACAGCCTCCAACCATATCTCCACTACTTTCTTGTCCTTTCTCTATACCTCTATATTTGTTGCTTGCAAGATTTATGAAGTTAAGCTCTATACCTTTGCTCTTTAATACAGCTGCCTTTGTTTCATGAACTCCTGGGAAAAACAAAACTTTCCATTTTCCAAGCTCTTCTAAAATCTCATCATCTGTATATTCTGTTCCATGATTCTTTATAAGATATTTTTCAAGCCCCCGCATAGCATAACTATGAGCACAACCACAAGCAGCCTGCCCATCCTTAAATACTAAAGTTTGAGCTCCACAGCAATATTCACAAGCTATCATGCTCCCTATTTTTACATATCTATCCAAGTCATCTCCAGTTAGTGTAACAGAGTTGTCTATATTTGTTAAAATCCCAATTGTTGATTCTGTTGACTGGGAATTTGAAGCAGATATATCATCATAACTTATTTTTAATTCTTTTCCATATACAGCTGGAATTCCTTTAGGTATAATCTCTGATGCAGATACTGCAGATAATACACCTGTTCCTTCATCTCCACTACCATTAAGCTTTGATATTCTCACTGAATTAAGTATCACAAAAACCAATAGCAATGCAACAATTAATATTGCTACTGTTTCTAGACTGCTGAGACTAAACTTATTTTTCCCTCCTGATTTTTCTTGTTTGCTTTCTTCTGTCATTATTTATTAACCTCCTGTTTCATTTTATTAAAATTATAAAAAAGAAACCCTTTATAAGCTGATGTATGAAACTAGTTTCAATGGCTAAATATTGTCCAATGGAGATTTTACATTAATTATTTTACTTGTTGCCGTATGCAGATAAATTTGAGTTGTTTCAGGAGATTTATGCCCAAGTAAACTCTGAACTTCAGAAATACTTTGCCCTTGCTCAATCAAATGAGTTGCAAATGAATGGCGAAGAGTGTGGCATCCAGTACTTTTTTTGATATCTGTTTTTTTTACTGCTTTCTTAATTATTTCTCTGATAGTTTCATCAGAATATTTTTTATTTAATCTGCTTTTGAATAAATAATCCTCAGAATTTAACTTTTCAATCTCAATAATATTTTTAACTTTTTCAGAGCAAATTTTGGCAATAATAAAAATCCTGTCTTTATTTCCTTTTCCATGCCTTATAAAACCATAATTCTTTTCTAGCATCAAATCATTAATTTTAAGATTTATTAGCTCAGAAACTCGCAATCCTCCCCCATATAAAACTTCAATCATTAATCTATGCTTCCAATTTTTGATTTTCCCAAGAAGACTTTTCATTTCTTCTTTTGTAAGAAAAACAGGGAGTTTTTCAGGAACTTTTGAATATTTTATGTTTAATCTTATATTCTTTCTCAAAGTATCTTCCATAAGGAATTTTATAGACATGTGAAAGACATTCATAGTATTCCCACTCATTCCCCTGTCATCTAGATATTCCAAGAAGTCTTTGGCATCTTTTTTGCTGATATATCTTATATCTTTGTTACAAAAACTCAAGAATTTTCTTATGCAAGAAATATAAGTTTCAATTGTTCTTATAGAATACCTTCTTCTTGAAGCTTCTTTTACCACAGCTTTTTCTATATCAACAGGAAAATATGTCATAAATAATAAGGGGCAAACAAGTATAAAAGACTAAGTAAAAACTAAAAAATAGCAACAAAACTAATAAATTTGCAAAGGCTATGTTCAAATACAAGCCCCGCAGGGCTTGTATGCCCAAGATTTGAGCATCTTGGCATAAAGTGTATTAACCAAAATAAAAATTAAATCTGCATACCCCCGACCACCCAACTCGCAACCCTATCAGCTAATATTATAATAAGAAACTCTGATGAAGTTGCTTGCCCCTAGAGCGGAAGAAATTGTTGCTAACTAAAACTAACAGGGTTGTGGGCATGACTAAACAAAGAAAATATCTAAAAGCTCTTTTGTCAACTCTAAAGACTTATCACAATGATTTTTTAGATTTCGTGAAGAACTATCTCTAAAATAAATATTCTCTGCTGTTTTATTTTTTCTTTGAACTGCTTTAACAGCAGGCACGAAATCTCCATCACCCGAAACTATCACTGCTACATCGAAGTCATCTGAGCAAGCTCCTTCAACCATATCAACTGCCATGTTTATATCATCTTCTTTAATAATATAATAAACTTTATCTGTTCCAGTTATATTCCTCTTAAGCAATTTACATAAAACTAGATGAAAATTAGGAATTTCTTTTAAATTTTCAAAAAATTGTTTTTGGCTTTCATATTTTCTAGGATTATGCTCTCTATCTAACTGAGCATTGTAATAGAAAATTCCTACAACCTTGCCTTTTCCTGCTAAAAAATTAGCAAATTTTTGAAAATCAAAATTCTTTAAGCTCTTCTCTTTGCCATAAATCTTTCTTAAGCCATAATAAAAATTATTACCATCAATAAATACAGAAACTCTTTTCATGTTAAATGCCCATCCCTTGCCGAAGCAAGGATGAGCGTATATGATTATATTAGAAATACCTAGCTTAAATAGTTTTCGGCTGACTACTTTTTCCTAAATTTTAGCCAGAAAAAACCTGTTTCTTCTCCAACAATCCTGTGTTCTCCACCTGCCAAGCCATGGCTTGCTTTGATATTAACCTCTATAATCTTGTCATCGCAAGCAAGCTTAACTCTCACTTTAGCAGCACAATATTAGTCATGCCTCTTCTTTTTCTCTCAATTATCTGCCTGCCTTCAAGCCTGTCAAGAATTCTTGTAACTTTTACTTTGCTGAAGCCAGATTTATCAACTAAATCTGCCTGAAATATATTTCCCTCAGCATCTTCTGCTAGTTTAACAATAACTTTTTCATCTTTATCTAATTTAGAATAATTTGCAGGCTTTCTTTTAACTTCTACTTTTTCTTTGATTTTTTTTATAACAATTTCTTTATCTTCTTTTGCAAATATAAGGAATATTCCTATTACTAGAACAAGTCCTGCAATAGCCAGGCTTATGTATGTTTGTATAGCAATAGTATCATACATTGAACAAGCAGGCCCATGAGTGCATGTCAGCCCAACAATACTTTTAAGCCCAAGATTAAAAATCAAAATTATAATTCCTATTACAATAGCTATTCCAGCAATAAGATATCCAACATTTTTATTTTTCATATTAAAGATAAAAAGACTGAAATCTCAATTTCTTTATTTTTATTCTTCATTATAAACTAATCTAATATGTTTATAAAAACCAAACTTAAAAACCTTATGAAACTCTAAATCAAGCCAAAGCCAGCAAAAAACTTGTATTATCCTCAGCTTTTAATGAATGCTTGGCATTTTCTTTCATAAAAATTAAAACTCCCTCTTGCATCTCTATATCTCTTCCTTCTAATCTAAATATTCCCCTGCCTTCAATTACATAAACAAATCCCTGTTTTGTTGAAGTATGTTCTGAAATATCTGTTCCTTTTGCCATGCAAAACAAAGTTACATTCTGCTTCTCTTTAGAAATTACTTTGCTTAATACTCCTTCTTTAGGATATTCAATTAATTCTTTAATATTTTTATTCATGATTATTCATTGTGCCTTTAAGATTTAAAATACTTTCTTGCTTTTTCTTACTTATTCTATATCTCTTCCTCATCAACTGTCTTAAATTCTTCTTCTTCAGCTTCCTCTATATTTTCTCCATCTTCTTCTAACTCTTCTTCGCAATCTTTTTCATTCTTGAATTCACAGGCATGTTTTTTGTATTCTTCTTTTTTCTTTTCCATATTATATATAATAACAACTTTTATTTAAATCTTATGATGCTCTATTTGATGATATTAGATACTCTACCAAAGGACATAGATATTTTCTTATTTATACCCTCTAAATAGGGAAAGGCTTATATCTTTCATTATATCTTAAAAAATAAAAAATCTTTAGCTAACAACTATATTTGCCTTCATACCTGGGTGTATGCTGCAATGATAGTTGAAAGTTCCTGCAGTATTGAAAGTATGCGAATAATTATTTCCTTGTGAAAGTGTTGCAGAACCTATTTCACTTCCAGAATCACTTACAACAGTATGTGGGGCAGAATCTTTATTTGTCCATATAATTGTATCTCCTGCTTTTACATTAAGACTTGCAGGGACAAAAGCAAAATTATTTATTTCTATATTATAAGTTTGAACTCCTGTATTTTCTCCAATATTCGGAATTGGCGGCGGAGTTATCTGATCTCCATTATTTGTTGCAGTATTTTTATTTCCAAATAATAAAAATACCCCTATAATTAACACAATAACAACAATTCCTATTATCCAACTTGTTTTCATCTTTGTTTTTACCTCCTTGTAATTATATTTAATTATCCTTCCCATGTACCATGCAAATTACAGAAAATTCTAACTTTCAAATTTTTAGGCATTTCTTTTACAAAAAAAGCTGCTCTTGGTCTGCTCCCATGAGTTAAATATACTCTTGCAAGCTCAACTTCTCCATCTAAAAGAGAAATCCACTGTATAAAGTGTCCTGGCTCAGAAGGATGTTCTATTTCTCCAACTTTAACCTCTATTTTCTCTCCTTCAATTTTTACAACAGGCACATGCTTCTCTTTGAAGCCACTTTCATCTTCTTTCTTCCAGATTTTTTTAAATTGTTCTTCCATCTTGAGCACACCACTTGTGTGAGAGAGCCAGAAATTGCGATTTCTGGATTTTTTACTCGCAGCTATTAAAACAAACTAATATTTATACTTTTGCAGTCTTTTTCTAACTGTTCTTCCAGGCTTTTTTCACAGCTTCAGCAACTATTTTAGGAACTTCTTTATCTGTAATTTGCGGAAGAATCTCCTCAATTTTTGGCTTTATCATACCAGCAAGAGCCTCTGCAGCAGCAAGTTTCATTTTTTCTGTTATTTTTGTAGCTCTGCAATCTAAGGCTCCTCTGAAAATTCCTGGAAATCCTAAAGCATTATTAACTTGATTTGGAAAATCACTTCTTCCTGTAGCAACAATAAAAGCTCCAGCTTCTTTTGCATCTTTAGGCATAATCTCTGGCACAGGATTTGCCATGGCAAATACAATTGCCTTTTTATTCATAGAAGCAACCATTTCTTTTGAAACCAGCCCTTTTTTTGATAATCCTATAAAAATATCAGCCCCTTTAATAGCATTTTTTAAATCTCCTTTAATTATATAAGAATTAGTAATTTCTGCAAGCTCTTGTTTATATTTATTATCACATAAATCGCCCCTTCCTTTACAGATTATTCCTTTAGTGTCAGATAAAATAATTTTCTTTGCATCTGCACCATATTTAATTAAAAGATTTGTTACTGCTATGGCTGCTGCTCCAGCCCCCGATACAGCAATTTTCACATCTGATATTTTTTTCCCAGCTAATTTTAATGAATTTATTATTCCAGCAAGAACAACAACAGCAGTTCCATGCTGGTCATCATGCATAACCGGAATTCCTAAATCCTGCAATTTTTTTTCAATTTCAAAACATTCTGGAGATTTATAATCTTCTAAATTAATTCCTCCAAAAACAGGGGCAATTTTTCTTATAATATTAATATTTTCTTCAATATCTTCAGAGTCAATGCAGATTGGAAATGCATCTATTCCTGCAAGCTCCTTAAATATTACTGCCTTTCCCTCCATAACTGGAATTGCTGCAGCAGCCCCAATATTTCCTAAGCCAAGAACAGCAGTGCCATTTGAGATTACTGCAACACAATTGCCTTTTATTGTATATTTATAAACATCTTCTGTATTTGCATGAATTTTCCTGCAGGGTTCTGCGACACCAGGAGTATAAGCCAAAGAAAAATCCTCTTTTGTATTTAAAGAAACTTTAGAATTTACAGAAAGCTTTCCTTTTAACTTTTCATGCAGTTTCAATGATTCTTCTTCAAATGCCATTATAAATTATAATTTTATAAGTTTTAAATTTTTCTATTATATCAAAGGATGCTGAAAATTGAGCAGTTGTGCACCTTTGATAGATAGGATTTGACAATAAAACTGCTAAATTATTATTGTCATAGACTATATGATATTTATAGTCTGCTATCAAATAAATTAATGTCAATGTTTATCATCAATAATAATTTATTTTTCCCTTCTTCTGGAAACCATTATTTTTTCTGACTAATAATTCATTTTTATGTATTTGTAATGTCAGAGAAATTAAACTGCACCCTTTAGGGTGCAGACGTTGCCGAGCAACGTCAAATTTCTCTGAGCCGCGAAAATCTCTGATTTTCGGGGCCCTAAAATTCCTTCTGGGAATTTTTTGGCATCCTAAAAACAAAGGGCTGTTCAAACCGCACCTTATGGTGCGGTGCCCTTTGTTTTTTTGATCATAGCAGAATATGTTAATAAATTGTTGATAATAATTATTCCAGGCTTTTTACAAAAGCCATCTGCTCTTTTTTATCTTTTTCCTTTTTCTTATCAGCTTTTGCAAATTTAATTTCAATTTCTTTCTTTTGCTTTTTCAATGCTTCTTCAGCCATTGGGTATAATATATTGTCTTCCTTATAGATATGCTCTTTCAATAAATTTGAGTATGCTTCTGCATTTTCAATAACTTTTTCTTTGTTATTCTCATTTAATCCTTCTTCAATTCCTTTTACAAACTTTCTTCCCTGCTCATGCTCATAAAGCATTTGTTCAACAGGATTGCAGTGCAATCCTTCAGCTTTATTAAATTCTTTAAATAAAATATCTTCTTCTTTTGCATGATGAAATTTATCAGCATATTTTCTTATAAATTCTATAGCTTTTATGAAAAATTCTTTGTTAAGAGGCTCACCTGCCCCAAGCTTTCCGCACTGCTCAGAGAGATTTTCAATAACTTTTAATATTTCTTTATGCTCTTCAGTCAAAATTTTTGTTATCATCTTTTATTTTTCTAAAATTTATTGACAATTCTTCTTATTATCCCTTTTGGTTGAGTGAAATCATCTTTTATATGCCATAAAAATTCTTTTATAGCATCTTCCCCAAAATTTTTCTTAACAGTCTTTATATTCTCTGGGATATTAATTATCTCATGCCTTCTTAATTCAGAAGGATTATTGTATTCAGAGTCTATCCATTCATGAAGTTCTTTATATCCTTTTCCAGTTCTTCTGAAGCTTGATTTAATATGGTCTTTTACAGGCGGCATTTTATTCTTTATTAAATTTTTTAAATTTACTTCCTTTTTTCTTATTTTTATAGTTATCTATTGCTTTTTTTAAAGTCTCAGCTCCAAGAACAGAACAATGAATTTTTATTACTGGAAGTCCTCTAAGCTTTTTCACAATTTCTTTATTATCAAATTTTTCTGCTTCTTCCAGAGTTTTTCCTTTTACAAGTTCGCACAAAACATCAGAAGAAGCAATAGCCGAAGGGCAACCCAAAGTCTGAAATTTAGCATCTTTTATCTTATTATCTTCCACTTTTATATAGACTTTCATAATATCCCCGCACTTATCATTAGCATTAGTTCCAATTCCATCTGCATTTTTTATTTCCCCTGAATTTTTCGGCTTCAAGAAATGTTTCATAACTTCTTTTGTATAGTTTTCCATTTTAATTTATTTTAGATATTTTTTAGATTTAATCTCCCATTTAATATAAGCTTCATCCAAAGAAATATTATCTCTTCTTGCTATTTGTGTAATTAGTATTATTATATCTATTAATTTATTCTGTTTTTCTTCTTTTGATTTAGATTTATTATAATTATTAACTTCCTCTTTCAACCATCTCTTAAGCTTTTCTTTACTAGTTTTATTAAATCCCGCTTTATTTTCAAATATATTAATTTCTTTGGTTAATTTGTCTAAATTTGTTTTCATGCTTTATTTCTCCTTGTTAATTTCCTTAATTATCTTATCAGGATTTAATCCATGAGCCAAACATCCTTCTTCCAGAGTTTCTCCTCCAGCCATTGCACACCCAAAGCAGTGCATTCCTGCTTTCATCAATACTCCTGCAGCTTCAGGCTTTTTCTCCATAATCTCTGCAAAAGTCATAGTCTTTTCTATATTAATATTATTCTTATTTTCTTTTTTCATCTTTCTGCCTCCAAATTTCTTTGTGTTTCATGGACATCTCTTACTTCTTGCCTTGTCCCTCCCTTATATAAAATTACATACCTTCCATTAACTTGTATTACTGTTCTAATATTGTCATACCTTCCATTAATAATATCTTGCCATAAAACTCTAAATCTTGCTGCTTCCTTTTGTCCTCTTTCATTATTATCAAACCAGCCAACAACATGTTCCATCCCATTTCCTCTTACATTAACTTCTAGTAAATCTCCATATTTTCTTCCTTCAGGAGGATAAGCCAATCTGCATGCTGCTTTATCTACTTCTATTTTAACTAAGTTTCCTAAAAAATGTACTTCAATTCTTGCCATAAATATTCCTTAGCTTTTCTACAGCTTCTTTTATTTTTTTTGCAGCATACTCTATATCTTTTTCAGTTGTATCCCATCCTAAAGTAATTCTTAAGCTCCCATGAGCCTCTTCATCTCTTAATCCTATTGCTTTTAACACATGGCTGGCTTTTAAAGAATGAGAACTGCATGCACTTCCTGTAGAACATGCTATTCCTTCCTTATCCAAAAGCATTATTAAAGACTCTCCTTCAACATTTTCAAAAGTCACATTAATATTATTAAAAATCCTATTTTCAATTGAGCCATTTAATCTGCTTCCTGGAATTTTCAATAATTTTTCTATAATCATATCTCTTAATTTTTTTATTTTTTCTGTATTTTTTATCTTCTTCTCAGCTAATTCAACAGCTTTTGCAAATCCAGCTATTCCTGCAATATTTTCTGTGCCGCTTCTTATTTTATTTTCCTGCCCTCCCCCATGTAGCAAAGGAGAAATCTTAATCCCTTTTCTTAAATATAACAAGCCTGCGCCTTTAGGCCCATTAATCTTGTGAGAACTAGCTGATAAGGCATCAATGCCTGATGCATTTATACTAATCTTTCCAAAACTCTGAACAGCATCTGTATGAAAAAAACATTTTCCCTTGCAAATTTCAGCAATTTCTTCTATTGGCTGTATGCTTCCTATCTCATTATTTACATGCATAACTGAAACCAGAAGTGTGTTTGCATTAATTTTTGATTTTAATTCTTCTAAATTAATCCTGCCATTAGAATCAACAGAAATATAATCTAATTTATAACCTTTTTTTTCCATATATTTACAGGTTTCTAAAATAGCAGGATGCTCTATTACAGAAGTAATAATCTGCTTTTTCTCAGGATAAGCTTCTGCTAATCCTTTAATAATTAGGTTATTGCTTTCAGTTCCTGAACCTGTAAATATAATCTCTTCTGCTTTAACATTTAACCAGCCTGCAATTTTGTTCCTAGATAATTCCAAAGATTCTTTAGCTTCTCTTCCAAATTCATGCAATGAATTTGGATTTCCAAATTTTTCAGAAAAAAATGGCAGCATTGCTTTAATCACTTCTTCATCAACTTTTGTTGTTGCTGCATTGTCTAAATAAATCTTTTTTGTCATTTGATTTTTTAGAGATTGAAATTCCCCATTTCAATATCAAGGTAAATTTGTTTCATATTTATATTATAATTAAATTTCAGATTTAGGTTTCATTCTGCATTGTATCAGGATGCCGTTATTAAATTTCTTACATACTCCGCAAGAACATCCATTTATTTTCATTAATTTTAATATTCTCATAATTTCTTTAACAGCAAGCTTATTATTTTTCATAAGAATTTTTGCAGATTTTTCAATCTCTTTTTTTATTTTTGTAGGAAGCTTAATTTTACTTGCTCTTTTTTTCCCCAAATACTGTGAAATTGCAGCTTTGCTAATTCCTAAAATAGCTCCTGCTTTTTCAAAGGTCAATTTATGTTTTTGAGTAAGGACTCTAGAAAATTCTTTCCTTATTGCAGGAATAATATACCAAACCTCTATCTCTTGTGGCAGACTGTACATTTTAATTCTAAATGTTTACGATTGTTAACCTTATAAATCTTATGAAATTAACTTCTTAAAGTTTTTCTCATTTACTTCACAGAAATCGCCTGTGTAGGGCAGGAATCAACAGATTCTTTTACACAGGGCTTGTCAGCCTGCTTTTTAACAAAAGCTTTTCCATCTTTCATTCCAAATACATCTACACAGATTGACTCGCAAAGCCCGCACCCAATGCATTTTTCTGCATCAATTTTAATTTTTTTTGCCATGTGTTAAACTATAGTCAAGGACAATAATATTTGAACACTTTGATTGTCCTCTCCTATCTAGCAAAGACCTAAATCTGCTCAATTTTCAAGGTCCTTTGCTATATTATCATATTTATTAATAACTTATATTGATTATTAAAGATTTTTCTTAATCTTTATTATTGCTTTATTTCTAAATCTGGGTTTAATACCCTGTGCTCTTGGCACGGAGATAGCGAAATTTTAGGCAATTTCTTTATTTCCTTTTTTTGTATTCATCAATTAATCACTTTGTTTATTGTATATCTATTAATTATTATAAATTCTATCTTTATTAAATCTCACATCCAGTCAATTTAGATAATTCTTCTATAGTCTTTTCTCCAGGATATAATATTCCTTTAATCTGCCAGGTAGGATATCCTTGTATTCCTGCTGCCCGGCATTTTTCTGGCTGCGCATTTTTCCCATCTTCAGCGCACTCTATATAAGGAATATAGCTGGAGTCCCCAAGAGTTTTTTTCTGGTTCTGGCAATGAGGGCACCAATAAGCCCCATAAACTACAGCATTTTTATCAGTCAAGCATTTTGCAAAATCATCTAAACTACTAATAGGATTATTATCTTCAGAATTTCTATTATTAACAATATTATTTGCATTATTAATATTTGTAGAGTTTAAATTATTATTAACTGCATATCCTGTATACTGCGTAATTGCTTTAGTAGCCCCATAAAAAGCAGCAACAATTAAGACAAGCACAATTACTGTAATAAACACCTTTTGTTTTTGTTCCATATAATTTAAAGCAGAATTATATTTTTAAACCTTCTGGATGTAAATAAGATACTAAATTAATATTTTAATTATGTCAAAAACTCAGGGATAACCCCGAGCGTGTTCGAGTTTTTGAGCACCTCGAAAATCTTTTTTCTTACTCTGAGATAACAGAGAGCGTGCGAAAAAAAGATTTTCTTAGTGTCAATTATCATAATTTTAATTCATAAGCTTTATAAATAACAAAAGACTGTTAATAATATGTTATTATGGTTATGGATTTTAATTGCAGCAGCAGTTCTTTTAGTATTAATCCTAATTTATTATTTTAACAGGTTTGCTACCTTATCAGCAAGAATAGATAATTCTCTGGCACAAATTGATGTGCAATTAAAGAAAAGAACAGATTTAATTCCTAATTTATTAGAAACAGTTAAAGGATATGCAAAACATGAGAAGAGTGTTTTCAAAGATGTTGTAGATGCAAGAAAAGCAATGATGTCTGCTTCTGATATCACAGGAAGAGCAAAAGCAGGGGCAGAACTTCAGACTGCTTTGAAATCTATATTTGCACTATCAGAAAGTTACCCTGCTTTAAGAGCAAATGAAAACTTCTTGCAGCTTCAGCAGGAATTATCATCAATAGAAGATAAAGTTGCATATGCAAGACAATATTATAATGACTCAATTTTGAGTTTTAACACGCTGGCTACCACTTTCCCAGGAAATACATTTGGCAAGAAAATTCGCCCTTACTTGGAAATCCCAATAGAAGAAAAGGCTGTGCCGAAAGTTAGTTTTTGAAGAAGATTTCTTTTTAGATTTTAGTAATTTTATCTAAAATAATCTACCCCATTTGTAAATATTTTATTTCCATCTCCTTCTTCTGAAATTTTTCTTCCAGATTTTTCCAACTCCAATTTTCTTGCTGTCCAGTCAGGATAATGGGTATAATGAATTGCTCTTTCTGGATGAGGCATCATTCCAAGAACTTTTCCTGTTTTATCTGTTATTCCAGCAATATTTTCTAAAGATCCATTTGGATTTGCAGGAAGATTATATAAAGTACACATTTCTCCTCTAGAATATCTTGCAGCAATTAGTCCCTTTTGTTTTATTCTTTCAATAACTTCTGGCTCTGCATAAAATCTTCCTTCTCCGTGAGCTATTGGAAGAGAGATTCTTGTAATATCTTTAGTCCAAGGACTTTTTATAGTATTGGGAAAAGGAGAGAATGCTAAATCAACCCATCTATCTAAATATCTTGCAGAAGTATTATCAACTAGTGCTGCTTGTCTTGAGCCATACTGGCCATCCAAAGCAGGAACTAATCCTAAATTTACTAATACTTGAAAACCATTGCAAATTCCTAAGACAAGTTTATCCCTGTGTATAAATTCCAATAAATCATCTCTCAAATGATTCTTTATCCTATTAGCAAGAGCATTTCCAGCCCCAGTATCATCTCCATAAGAAAACCCTCCAGGAAAAACTAAAATTTGATAATTTCTTAGAAGCCTGTTCTTTTCTATTAAATCATTAATATGTACTATTTCTGGAGAAGCTCCTGCTTTTCTAAATGCAAAAGCTGTTTCTTCCTCGCAATTAATTCCATATCCAGATAAAATTAAAACTTTTGGTTTTACCATTAGTATTCCTTAAAAGTTGATTTATATGCTTCATGCATATCTTCAACTGATATATTTACTGTAATTTTTCCATCTCTTCCTCTAATTCTGAATCTTTCTAGTGTAACATCCCCCAAATATTCAAGCTCTCCTACTCCATAATCTTTCATTATTCTATTAAATGCAGAATCATTTTCTGGAGAAACTGTTAAAACAAATCTTCCTTGAGATTCTGAAAATAAAGCTGAATGATTCATTTTTGCACTTCCAGGGATATTTTCTATCGATAAATCCATTCCCCGCAATCCAGCAATAGAAGTCTTTGCAAGTGCTATAGCCAATCCGCCTAAATCAACTGATTGGCATGAAGAGATTAATCCCCTATTTATTGCTTCTGGGATTGCTTCATACTTCTGTATATTCCTTGCAGCAGAAACTGCCGGAACATTATTTCCTATAAATTTTTTACCAACTTCTTCTCCTCTCATTGCATAGTATTCGCTTGCCCCCAATTCTTCATTTGTTTCTCCTACAACATAAACAAAATCTCCAGGAGATTTTGCATCCATAGAAACTGCTTTTCTAACATCATCCATAACAGCCACAACTGTAATTAAAAGAGTTGGGGGAATAGAAATTTTTATTCCTCTGCCTTGTTCATCAAATCCCTTAAAATCATTAAACATACTGTCTTTTCCAGAGATAAAAGGAAGTCTGTATTTTACTGCTATATCATAAGCAGCTTGACAAGCTCTTTTTAGTTGCCCAAGTCTTTCTGGTTCATTGCTTGAACACCAGCAGAAATTATCTAATAATGCAATTTTATCTAATCTTGCACCAACTGAAATAGCGCCTCTAACTGCTGAATCTATTGCACATGCAGCCATGTGATATGGATCAATATCACTGTATGCTGGATTAATTCCTTGAGAAACAACAACTCCTTTCATTGATGATAATACAGGCCTTGTTATAGTTGCATTAGCATTTACTTGCCCTCTTCCTTGCAAGGGTTTCAGAGTACTTCCTCCTTGCACTTCATGATCAAACTGTCTATTTACATACTCTATACTTGCAACATTAAATCTTGCCAGCATTTTTTCTAAATCTTTAGTATATCTTTTCCTTGGTGCTAAAACAGGCTCTTCATGTACTTGTGGAGTATAAGAAGAGGTTATTGCTCTTGAAGGAAGTCCGTCATGAAGGAAACTCATTTCTACATCCATAACTTTTTCTCCATTGAATTCTACTTCACATTTTCCAGAATTTGTAAATTCTCCTATAACTGTTGATTCTACTCCTCTTTTTCTCATTAGTTCTTGGAATGCTTTTATTTTATTTTTTGGAACTGATAAAGTCATTCTCTCCTGCGATTCTGAAATCCAAATTTCCCAGGGATTTAGCCCAGGATATTTTAAAGGAACTTTATCAAGATAAACTTTGCATCCTCCAGATTCTTTTGCCATTTCTGCTACAGAGCAAGATAATCCCCCAGCCCCATTATCTGTAATACTTGTGTATAATTTTTTATCTCTAGCTTCTTTAATTAATGCATCTGACATTTTTTTCTGAGTTATTGGATCTCCAATTTGTACTGCTGTTGCCGGGCTTCCTGAATCCATTGCTTCTGATGAAAATGTTGCTCCATGAATCCCATCTTTTCCAACTCTGCCTCCAGTCATTACAATTAAATCTCCTTCAAGAGCTGCTTTTTCATGTGATAATCTGCCTGCAGAAATCTTCGGCATCACTCCCCCTGTTCCTACATGTACTAATGGCTTTCCTTTATATCTATAATTATAAACCATTCTAAAGTGAGAAGTTGGAATTCCAGAGCAGTTTCCTCCTACTCTTACTCCGTCTACAACCCCATCATGAGTTTGTCTTGGAAGAAGCATTCTCTGACTTTTATTTGCTCCTTTGTAAATTGGAAGAATATCATCTGGAGGTGCAAAACAAAAAGGACCTGAGAGATTTATGAATGGCTTTGACCCTAGTCCAGTTCCCATTGGATCTCTGTTTACGCCAACAATTCCTGTAATAGAACCCCCATAAGGATCTAATGCAGAAGGAGAATTATGAGTTTCTACTTTAAAACAAACATTATACTTTTCATCAAACACAATAATCCCGGAATTATCTGAAAAAACAGAAACACAGAAATCTTTTATCCCTTTAGCTCTTCTTACTTCTTCAGTTGCTCTTTTTATAAAATGTTTGAATAATCCATCTTTTATTTCATCAATTGGATCAGCAAATATTGTATGCTTGCAATGCTCACTCCAGGTTTGAGCAAGAGATTCTAATTCAATATCTTTGGGATTTCTTCCTTTGCTCTGGAAATAACTCTGAATAGTTTTCATATATACAGAATCTAGAGCGAGAGGTCCTCTCCTTACTTTTTGAAAGAATTTTCCATCTTTTTCTACTAAATCTCCTCTTCTCAGCTGGTCTTTTACAGAAGATAATACTCTGTCTGCATAATCTCTTGCAGATATTTCTTCATCATGATCATAAATTCCAAGCTTTCCTATTCTTTGTAATTCTATTTCATCAGCATTTAGAATATCTACTAAGTCTACTTTTGGATTAGCGGTAAGCCTGACTTTTGGAATTACTGTGCCCATTCCTTGTTCTCTTTCAAATTGCTCTCTTGTCTTGAGATGAATTCTCTGGATTAGTGGATTAGCAAGTCTTTCAGAAATCATTACCGCTTGTTCTTTAGAAACTCCTGATAAAAAAGTAATTTCTGAAGAATATACATTTTTTCTAAATCTTGTTTTAATTAAATCTTCTATAGCCTCTCCAGCAGTATTTCCTACATTATCTGTAACCCCTGGAAGAAATCCAGTTTCTATAGCAAAATCAAAATTTTCTGGAGCCCGCCATGAAAAACTATATCCTTGAGATACAGGATTTGAAAGCATATCAGCGATTCTAATAAGAGTGCCTGCATCAAAATTATCTTCTAAAGTATAAACACCAACCAAGCTTAAATCAGAAACTGGAAATCCTAAATTTCTTAACCTCTCTTCCCTTACCTTTGCTCTGGCATCAGGTATTTTCGGAGCAACCTCTATTCTATGAGCCATAGACTTCCTTGTTGATAATAATATAAAAACCTTCTTATAATATTTTCATTAGTTTAAAGTAATGAAAATTATTTAATTCACAACCCTTAAAAACTCTATTAGTTTATTATAATCATCTCAGAAATCTTAGATTTCTGATGATGCTCAAAAATAAAATGAACAAACAAAATTTTTGACATGCCCGAAAGGATAAATTTCCAAGATCAAATCTCCAAGAATAAAATAAAATCTTTTTTCTTAATTATAATTGTATTTGCTGTGCTAATAGCTTTATCTTATGTAATTGGATTAATTTACTCAGATTTCTTTTTTATTATCCTTATTTTTGGGATAATTATTTCTATTCTTTATGTTTTAATTTCATATTATAATTCAGATAAAATTGCCCTGGCTTCAGTAGGTGCTAAAGAAGCTTCCCCTATAGAATACAGGCAGTTTCATAATATTATAGAAGGATTATGCCTCGCAAGTGGAATGCCAAAGCCAAAATTATATGTTATTCCTTCTCCTCAGATAAATGCTTTTGCATCAGGAAGAAATCCAGAACATTCAGTTATTGCTGTTACATCTGGGAGCTTGCAAAAATTAAATAAGCAGGAATTAGAAGGAGTTTTAGGCCATGAGCTTTCTCATATAGCAAATTATGATATTCGTTTTATGACGCTGGCAGCAGTAATGATTGGAATGATAGCAATAATTTCCCAGATTTTCTTAAGAAGTTTATGGTTTGGCGGAGGAAGAGATAGAGATAATAAAAATGCAATATTAATGATAATTGGAATTGCTTTAGCTATTCTTGCTCCAATTCTAGTGCAGCTTGTTCAATTAGCAATATCAAGAAAAAGAGAATATGCAGCTGATGCATCATCAGTAAAATTTACAAGAAGCCCTACGGGGCTTATAGGAGCCTTGAAGAAAATTAAAAATGATAATAATCCTGTGAAAGTCTCAGGCGCCATTGCTCCCTTATTCATGTCAGATCCAGGAAGAAGAGATTTGTCAGATTTATTTGCAACTCATCCAAGTTTAGATTCACGTATCAAGATTCTTGAACGGATGTAATCCTTTTTTCTCTTTCTAAGTAAGGTTTAAGATTTAATTCACGATACAAATCAGAAACTTTAGTTATATTCCAGATATGCGAAATCCCAAAATATTTCTCTATTTTTTCACCCGAAGGATATCCATTACCTTGTTTGACTTCGCTTAATATATATCTTTTAAATTCATTTTTCCAAAGATTGATACACTCAATATCTGGCAGTTTGGCACCTTTTCCTTTCATCCCCTTTAATGGGGGTGGAATTTTAAGAAGTTTATATATCTCAAAGAGACCATTAAAATAAGTATAAACACAAAGATGCAATTCCTTTTTTATGTCATTGTGACTTGATTTTTTGCCATATTTTTTATAATTATCTAAGACATAATTTAGAATTTTTTGTCTTTTAGATTCTTTTTGAACATTTTCCCTACTTACAGAATAGTTTCTTATATAATCTAAATTTTCATCTCCCTCTTTGGGCAATAATTTCTTAAGCGCTTCAAATTTTATAATCCTGATATTAGGGGGTAAGATTAATCCTATATCGGAAAGATCAGTTGTTGTGATAATTATTACTTCATCTAGATTTTCTTTTTTTATAAATCGAGACACTTGTTCTATATCTCTTTTTTTCAATTTTTCATTTTTGTTATATGCTTTTAATTCTATTCCAACAATTCTTTTTGTTTCTTTTGCGATAATATCTATCTCTCTTTCATGAACATTACGATATTTTATTAATTCTAAACCAAATAAGCTTATATTTTCTAAAATCAATTTTAATAATAATTCTGCTTTTGTAGCTTTAATGTCCTGATTTTGGACCAATTTATATTTTAACCCTGCCTCTTCATAAAGAGAATTTATATTTTTAGATATGCTCCCAATATGCATATGAAATGTTTTTTCAATCTCTCTTCTTGATGGAATATGTCCTTCTTTATATTCTTCTTTAAGGTACACAATTAATTCTTTTTTTAACAGGGTTTTGCAATTATTGCTTCTTTTTCCTTTAAAATATAATATTTTATATTCCATAGAGAATGTAGCAAAAACTACTTTTTAAGCTTTGCTGCATATACAAATTGAGCAAAGTATTAATTTTTAAACTTCTATATCTATTATAGTCAAAAAGAGAATTGAAATCTTAGAAAGGATGTAAAAATTGGGCTCTACAAGGCAAATTATAATGAGTTTATAAATTTTTCCTACTAAAAATAACTATATTCTATTTTATAGTAATCTTTTTAAGCCCATTTCACCAAAAAATAAAATGGGATCTGAGTTAACTAATAATGTTTCAGAAGGACACAAAAATAAGAGAACAAAGTATCTTATTGTCTCAGGCGGAGTTATTTCAGGAGTTGGAAAAGGAGTAGCCACTGCTTCAATTGGCAAAATTCTAAAAGAATACGGCTTCTCAGTTACTGCAATTAAAATTGATCCTTATATAAATTGCGACGCAGGAACTTTAAGACCTACTGAACATGGTGAAGTGTGGGTGACTGATGACGGCGGAGAAATAGACCAGGATTTAGGAAACTATGAGCGCTTCCTTGGGCAGTCAATTCCAAAAAAGAATAATATTACAACTGGCCAGATTTACAAAGAACTAATTGAAAAAGAAAGAAGAGGTGATTTCCTTGGAGAAACTGTTGAAGTAGTTCCCCATGTTCCCGAGGAAATAAAACGCAGGATTCATGACGCAGGAGATAATTTTGATATTGTTCTAATAGAAATTGGGGGAACAGTAGGAGAATACCAGAATAGCCTGTTTCAATTTGCAGTAAGAAGCTTAGAAAATGATGTTGGAAGAGAAAATATTTGCTTTGTTTTGGTTACCTACATGCCAATCCCTTCTCACATTGAAGAAATGAAAACAAAACCCTCACAAATGTCTGTTAATCTGCTGAGAAATTCAGGTATAGAGCCTGATTTTCTATTATGCAGAGGAAAAAATCCTCTTGATAATATAAGAAAAAAGAAACTTGAAAGAAATATTAATATTAAAGCAGAAAATATTATTTCAATGCCTGATGTTTCAGGAGTTGGAAGGCCGAATAGTATCTATATAATTCCCTTGCAACTAGAACTGGAGAGTTTAGGAATTAAAATATTAAATAGATTAAACCTGCAGGCAAAGAAAAATCCAAACTGGACAGAATGGAAAAATGCTGTTGAAATGAGCATTAATCCTGAAAAAGAGATAAACATAGGGATAGTAGGAAAATATTTGGATATTGGAGATTATCAATTAGTAGATACATACCTCTCAATTAGGGAAGCACTAAGGCATGCAGGTGCGCATAATAATTGCAGAGTAAAAATCTCCTGGATAGATTCAAAGAAGCTTGAACAGGAAGATGCAAATAAGCTCCTTGGAGATTTAAATGGAATAATTATCCCAGGAGGATTTGGCTCAAAGGGCGTGGAAGGAAAAATTAAAGCAATTAGATTTTGCAGAGAAAATAATATTCCCTTTCTAGGATTATGTTATGGGATGCAGCTTGCTGTTGTTGAATTTGCTAGAAATGTTTGTGGATTGAACAGTGCTAATACTACTGAAATTGCTCCAGATACAAAATATCCTGTAATAGACATTCTTCCTGAACAGAAAACAATAGAAAATAAAGGCGGCACAATGAGGCTTGGGGCTTACAAAGCGATTCTTAAGCCAGAAACAAAAACCTCTGAACTTTACCAACAAGCTGAAGCCTGGGAAAGGCATAGACATAGATATGAAGTAAATCCAGAATATCACAAAATTTTGCAGGATAAAGGATTAATTTTTTCAGGTTTAAGTGAAAATGGAAGACTTGTGGAATTTATTGAGCTTCCATTAAAGTTTTTTATAGCAACCCAAGCTCACCCAGAATTTAAATCTAGCCTGTTGAAGCCAGCCCCTTTATTTATAGGATTTGTAAAAAGCTGCCTGGGATAAATATGCTTAATTATTTCTTCGTTTCCCATATTTATTATTAAGAAATATAGTATATAATCTTTTTGGTTTCATTTTAATATTGCCTGTGCAGAATCAAACTGCAGACTCTTCAATATCAAAAAGCTTATTTATTATTTACAAAATCATAAGCACTTTTAGCAGCCAAAGCTCCCTGACCAGCAGATATAACAACTTGCTTTAACTTTCCTTTAATAGCATCTCCTGCTGCATAAACTCCTTTAATATTAGTTTCCATATGTGCATTTACATCAACATATCCTTCTTTATCAGTAATTACTCCCAAATTCTGAGCAACTAATGTTGCTGGAACACTTCCAATTTCAATAAAAACTCCATCAACTTTTAGCTTCACTTTTTTATTTTTATTTGTCTTATAAACAAGCTCATTTACAATTTTATCTCCTTTAATTTCTTCAGGATTTGCATTATAAATAATCTCTATATTTTTCTTTCTGCCTATTTGCTCTTTTGAAATTGGCTCGCATTTCAAATCCTCTCCTCTATACATCAAATAAACTTTATTAGCAATATTAGAAAGCATTAATGCTGCTCCGCAGGCAGCATTTCCCCCGCCAATAACAACAACATCCTTATTCTTAAAAAAAGCACCATCACAAGTAACACAAGGACTTACTCCTTTTCCTAGGAATTCATTTTCTCCGGGAATTTTTAGCTTTCTGCGTTCTGTTCCCAATGCCAAGATAATGCTTTTTGTATGAATATGCTTTCCGGTTTTAGTTTCTATAATAAATCCATTATCTTTTTTATCATTAAGCACCTTTATAATCTCTTCATGAAGAAATCTTGCCCCAAACTTTAAAGCCTGCTCATGAAATTTTTTCATCAGCTCTATTCCTGAGCCTTCATATCCAGGATAATTTTCTATTTTTGGAGCCAATACAATCATCCCGCCAACATTTACAGTTATCACAGCAGTCTTCATATTATATCTTGCAGCATAAATAGCAGCAGTTAATCCTGCAGGTCCTCCCCCAAGTATAACAACATCATAATGATATATTTTATCATGAGGAACTTTATCTTTTTTATTTACAAATTGAACCATTTTTAATTTTCGCTCTGCTCAAATTAAAAAGTTTGCGGATTAATAAATCTGCAGAATCTCAGAAACACTTCTTGTTTCTGAGCTACTTTCTAATTTATCTCCTTTTAGCAGTATTTTAGATACTTATGAGTATTTAAATTTTAAGTTATAAGAGCTGTGTTGTATGAATCCTAAAAAACACAAATACGAAAAGTATATAAATAAGTTATTGCTATTAAAATTATGACACTAGATAAAAGAGTTGTGCATTGGGATTCTAAGTTAGTCGCAATTATGTCTAGTGGCAGATACGCTACTAAATTTAACTGTATATCCTGCTAAATCTCTTTTATTTTCGAGGTTTTGCAGGTTTATTCTAAAAATGCTTAATAAAAATTATGGTTTATGTTCTGAATGCTTTTTATCAAATAGAAATCAGGCCAATAAAATGAAAATTGAAAATGATATCTCTTTTCTAAAAAGAGAAATAGAGAAAATAATAAAAGAATCATTAGAAAGCCAAGATAGTTTTAACTTTAATTGGATTAATGAAATTATGGATGTTGCAGATAAAACTAAAACAGGATTAAAAATAAATTGCAGTCTGCTAAAACAATTAAATAAAAAATGGAAATAACAATACCCTTATGTGCGCAATGTGCTTCATTTGAATTAAGCTGCTGGATAAATGAAAAGCAAATTAAAGCTGAATCACAAAGTCCTTGTGTTGAATTGGAGACTTTGGGATGCTCGGAGAAATCTCTAATTTCTCCGACACTAGCAAGAGCAATAAGAGAAGAATTAAGATATTTAAGTTTAGCTGAAGGAAATTGCATTGTTTGCAATAAGGATAGAATTTCTTATGGATGGATGAAAAGAATATTAAAAGTAATGCAAAAATATCAAGCCCCAGAAGAAATAAGAAAAGAATTTATAAGTATGTTTGGGTTCAAGGAAAAATAAAAAAATAAAATTTATCTCCTCTTTTTATCTTCATGCCAGCAACATGGTTTAATTAAAAGATATAATCCTATTATAATTAATGCAATTGCCACAATAGGCAAATTTACTTTTGCATAATACTCAATAAGCCATACTGCCCCTATAAGCAAGATTATCAAGCCAAAAAATTTTCCCATGTCAACTTTTGATATTCCTCCTTTAAATTAATAAGATGTTAAGGTTTTTAAAACTTGATTATATCTATTTTTTATGAAAGCAAAAGCTTTAGTATTATTATCTGGAGGCTTGGACTCTAGACTAGCAGTAAAACTCTTGGAAGAGCAGCTTGGAAGCGAAAATGTTCAGGCTTTGTATTTTAATCTGCCTTTTGGCTCTGGATGCTGCTCAGATAAATTTTGTGTAATCCGCTTTGTTCAGAAAGAGCTTGTAAAATTACATATTATTGATTTGACTTCTGGAAAATTATTCCAGGAGTATCTTAATATAATAAAACATCCAAAATATGCAAGAGGCGCAGGATTAAACCCTTGTATAGACTGCCATATTTTTATGCTTAAAAAGGCAAAAGAATTTGCTTCAGGATTAGGAATAGATATTATAGCAACAGGAGAGGTTTTAGGAGAGCGCCCTTTGTCCCAGACTAAAAAAGCTCTTTTTATTGTGGATAAAGAAGTAGGATTTCATATTTTACGCCCATTATCAGCAAAACTTCTTCAAGAAACAGAATGGGAAAAATCAGGAGTAATTAATAGAGATAAACTATTAGATATTCAAGGAAGGCGCAGGAAGACCCAGTTGGAATTAGCAAAAAAATATAATATAAATTTCCCAAATCCAGGAGGAGGATGCTTACTTTGTGAAAAAGGATATTGTAAAAAGCTAAAAGAAATATTAAATAATTCTGCTCTTGATTATAATGATATTAAATTATTATCAATAGGCAGGCACTTTCTAGCCAGCAAGATAATTTTAGGAAGAAATGAAAAAGAAAATTTAATTCTGGAAAAAGAGCCTGGCATATTAGTTATTCCAGAACAGCCTGGCCCTTCTGCTTTGATTAAGGACAAAAATAAAGATTTAATAGAAGAAGCAAAGGAATTAATAAGAAAATATTCTAAAAATAAGATTAAAGGGTTTGAGATTAAGTAATAATCATACACCTTTATTTCTAAATCTGGGTTTAATACCCCACAGCTTGCTGTGGCAGATTTTGAAAGACTGAAATTGCCGGTCGCAGAAAGCGAAAAATTTCGCGATAAATACCCTGTAGCTTGCTGCAGGGATAGTGAAATTTTAGGCAATTTCTTTATCTTATAAAAGAATATTTTCTTCACAGAGCTCAAAAGCTATATCTTCTCTGCGTAAAGCACCTTCAATTAAATTTCCATAAAGTAAAGCTTTTATTTCCTTCCCATTTATACTAACTTCTCTAAGATAAGCAGGTATTTGTGAGTCATGATATTCAATAATATACTTTTTTTTATTTCCATTAGTTCTAACTTGTCTTCCATGAACTGCTAAAGATTCAACTAAAACTCTAAGCCTGCTTTCATTTTCATTAGTCTTAAATGTACTTCTTTTAATTTCCATGCTAGATACTAAAAAGATCAGCTTTTAAATTTTATGAAGCTAAAAATTAATAATAAAATATTCAAAGAAGAAAATAGAAGTATTTGAAATAAAAAAATAATTAAGCAGCAGATAAAATCCTTCCAGATTCTCCATTATATTGATACTCGACTTTTGGACTCCAAGATTTACAGGTTCCTATGAAATCTGTTTCTGGAGTAACTCTAGAACTAGTACTGGAAAAACTTTCATCAGTCATCTCAACCATTCCAGATCTGTACATAACTCCTCTCTTTCTTAGTCTTTCCTCAGCAAATTCTATCTGTTCGGAATCCTTAAACCAAATCTGATTATTAACAATTCTGTAACTATTCTTATTTTCCCCTAACAAAAGTGCAAGCTCTTCATCATTTAAATGCGTGTCTAAAATATGTACTGTTAAATCCATAAATTTCAGAGAAAACTCTATTATTTAAGTATTATTATAGCAAGGTATTATAAACTTATTGTGATATTCTTGATTTTATGAATACTATTAAAAGACTATAAGATATTTAATAGACTTTGCTAACTAATTGCAATAATAAATATAGATGATAATTTAGTTTATTAATAATATTAAATATAGTCTGTAAAAAATCTGCTTATTTTCTGTATATCTATTATATAATATTCTTTATGCTATCTAAGTCAAATATAATAAAATCTGGCTTCTCTTTAAGAATTTCTTTTCTAGGGCTCCAAGAACATTTATTTGAAATTATAATTGATTTTATCCCAACTTTTCTTGCCAGCTTAACATCAGCAACTCTGTCTCCAATATAATAAACTCCTTTTTTATTAATATTGTTCTTTATATATTCAGAAATAAATTCTGCTTTATTGTCAAAATCATCTGCTCCATAAATCTCAGAAAACTCTCCTTTAATTCTCAGATGCTTTAACACAGGAATTATAAATTCATCAAGAGAATTTGACACCAGTATCTTCTTTCCAGGAAGATTTTTAATATGCTCTGCATCCTTGCACTTCTTGACTTTATTTACTCCTTCCAAAACATTTTTCATAATTTCTCTTTTTTCCCACCATCTTAATAGAGCTGAAACACCTATTTTTTTCAGAGTTTCATTAATGCTTAATCCTATATCAATTGTTTTATCTGCTTCATCCTTATTTAATCCTAAATGAGCTAAGTGCTTTTCTATAGCAGAATAATAAACAGCTTTAGAATTTACAATAGTTCCATCGAAGTCAAAAATCAATAGTTTGCTCTCTTTATTATCCATAAATGCTATAAGAAAAAGAGATTTATATACTATTCTAATAAGACTATTTAGTAAGACATTCTTTGATTTGATAAAATTAGGTGATTGATGCCAAAAAATTTATGTTTGCGCAAACCCCTTACTTTAGTTCGCGAGTAAGCAAACATAAATTTTAGGGTGCTCAAGAACCAGTATGGCGTGCACGCCATACTGGTTCTTGACACATTGGATTAAATAATTCTGGGAAATTTTCTGGTGTATAACAGCAAATATACAATGTTTTCTAATGTCAAAGAAATTAATATATAATATAAATAATAAGATATTATTAACTTTATTATTAGATAAAAAGAAACAATATTATAATAAGCATCAAATCTCTAAATCCAAATTATCCTTTTCCCTGTCTAGCTTTAAACTTTGAAATAAAATCAGTATATTTTTCTCTACTACTTATACTATCAATCTTATACAGCTCTCTTCCTTCTATTATTACTTTAGAAGCTTTTACTTCTGACATTGTTTTGTCATGAACTTCTTTAGTCAGCAATATATCTTTATCAGCTAAATCAGAAGCTTTTTTCGCTAAAGTAAGTGTATTTCCAAAAGGAGTGAATTTAAGCTTCTCACTCTCTATTTTAGAAACTATCTCCCCTATATTTATTCCTAATCCAAAATCCAAGTCTTTTAATCCAAGAAGTTTTTCTTTGGCTTCCATTGCTGTTTTCACAGCTAAAACTCCTGTATTAAATGTCTTTGTCAAAACAGGAGAGAAAATTACTAAGATAAAATCCTGCGACTCCATTACAGCAGCTTTTTTATATTCTAATTCTCTAAAAATTCTATTAATTTTATCTTTTGTCTGGCTAGATAATTTATTATTATTTTTTATCTTCAAACTTAAAATTGCAGCATCTGTTCTATCCCCTTTTAATACTAAAGAATATTCAGCCTTAATATTATCTCCCAGATTAACTGCATCTGTTTTTGTTCTGTTAAGAAATTCTTCCCTGCTCTCTTTTCTTACTTCTACCTTCTTAATATTCCCCCCAGTAGGAGCATAAAAACTAAGATTCTGCTTTCTTATTCTTTCTATAGTCATAAAAATAAATAATCCTAACACAGAAACTAGAAATAGCCAAACTATGGGATACTTTGTAATTCCTGTTTGATTTCTTGCATCTTCAACTCCTACAACATTTCCTGTTAAAGAAACATCTCCTCTTGTGATAGTCTTGCTTCCATCTGTTATACTAATACTATATAATCCATCAGGAGCAAGCAGCCTGTATTTTGCACTTTCTCCTAAATCTAAATCCATCTGCTTTATTTCAACTTTGTCCCCAATTGCTATCTGCAAAGCTTTTCTATATGGAACATTTCCTACATTTGTAATCAAAATAGTGGTATTAATAATCTCAAAATCAGCTTCTTGGTTTTCCCCAACATAAAATAATCTTTTTATACTTAAATTATTTGAACTGGCTTCAATTCTCCAATAGCCGGCAGAAGAATTTTTCTGAATTGCCAAGACTTGAAGTTCATCAGTTTTTATAATTTTTTTCCATATAGAATCTTCATAAGCATCTTTTACAAGAACATTTGCCTCTCCAGGAATTTCTTGGTTAGCTTGATCATAAAGGAAAATTTTAAAGCTTATATTTGCTCCAGGACTGACTGTTGTTTCAGTTACTGCCACCTCAATCTTCTTTGGAACTTGAGCAACATTTATTGCTGTGCTGGTTTCACCTTGATTGCTTGTTTCTCCATTTTTATCTTGTTCATATATATTTATATTTATAATATAAGAGCCAGATTTAAAATTTTCATGAAAACTTAGGTTTAATGAAAATTTACCATTACTAACAATACTCTTCATATTAATATTTGCATCTTTAATATTAAGCTCTGCAAATCCATTTACATTTTCTTGATTATTTTTCTTTGCTGCGCCTGTTATTATTAAAGACTCCCCTGCTTTAATATATGTTTTTCCAGGATTAAGTTCAACATTAATATTATTGCTAATTTCAAAACTTTGGCTTTGCCCGGCATCTGAACCATAACTTGCATCAATAATACAATTTCCCAACATGCTATTTAAAAATTCTTGTGTAAGAGAAATATTGCTTTGAATATTTCTTTGCTGTCCTCCTGATAATAATAAAGGCACATGCATGATTAACTCGCTGCTATTTCCACAATAAAGAGTCATATGCAAGAAGCTGTCTGTATTTACAGCAGGCTTAAGAGTTATATATAAAGCTAAATTATCTCCAACACTATAAACTGCTTTTGTTTGCCCTAAGATAATTTCTGCAGATGCAGCTTGGATTAAAAATAAGCTTAATACAAAACTAAAGATAATTATTATCTTTTTCATCTTCTTTTTTATTCTGTTAGCAAGGAAAAGGCATATATAAATATTTTGTCAATTAGAAATACATTTAAAAACTCAAGTTTCATATAAAAAGTATGAACCAAAGTATTTATCTCTGGCTATAAAGAAGATGTTTTCTTAGATAGAACTTTAAATTTTAACAACTTATCACATTCTGGTGGTGATTACCTCTGGAGTTTTCTCTGGCTTTAGAACTTCTAATTTTAGTTTATTTTTTGATAGTAATTCTAAATTTTTCTTTAGTGGGGAGTATAGTATAATGTCATTATTGCTGGCTCCAGACCTGCAGATTCGGGTTAAATTCCCGATACTCCCATTCTTAGGGGGAAAATATGACATCTAAATCTGAATTAAACTATCGGTGGTTGCGACATTATGATAATAGGCAGCGGTATAGCTGGGAGCGCTTTAGCTTATGAACTGGAAAAGAAAAGGATTAATTATCTTATTTGCACAGATCAAAAGAGCTATAGAAGAAATACTTCTTCTTTAAGTTTTGGGCATTGTAGGGTTCCAAAACAAGAAAATTTAGAAAAAATCATTAAACAGAGTGTATTACAATTAGGCGAAGACGAAGAAAGAATAAGATTCGTTTACTCGAGGTCAGGACTTGTTGTAGAGCTATTCCAAGAATTAGAGATAGATTTTGAATATAGAAGCTTTGGAATTATTCCTATTGGAAGAAAAAGAGGCGGCAGAATAATTTTAGAAAGCTTACAAAAAAATATTCCTTCTTTTGAAACAGAAACAGAATTAACAGATTTCTCACAAGATGAAAATGGGTTTAAGATTCAACTAAGAAAACAAAATAAAATAATCAGCTCAAGAGCAAGATATCTGGTCTTAGCAACAGGAGGGTACGCAGGAACTTTTGTATTTAATGATAATATACAATACACAAAATATAGTATTTTTGAGCTTGTAAGAAAAAATGGTGGAGAGGTAATTAACTTAGATTGCATATTTGTACATCCTTTTGGATATAATCAGGGCAGAAAAATTTTTATAGGTAATGAAATCAAAAACGGAGAGTTTATAGATTCAGAAGGGAATTTTGTATTTGACAGAGAAATCAGAGAATTAGTAAAAACTAATAATTACCACGAAAGTTTTCCTCTGCTTGTTGCACAAATAGAATCTTGTAAAAAAAGAAATTCAAAAGTTTATTTTATATCCAACAACAAAAAATTTGAAATAACTCCAACGGTTCATTATACTGCGGGGGGTATTAAAACAGATCCTTTTGGAAAAGTTATGGGCTGTAAATATCTTTTTGCAATCGGAGAATGTAAAGCAGATGGTTCTAGGAATGGTGGAAGATTTCCTGGCTATCCTTTTACCTCTTCAATAGTAAATGCAAGTTTTTTGGCAGATTATTTTCATAAATGTTTAGGAGAAGAAAATGAAGCCACCAATTAAAATCGGAGTTCTTGGCGGAATTGGTCCTGAAGCAACAGGAGAGTTTTATTCTAAATTAATAAGCGAATTTCAGAATCAAGGATTAATTAAAAGCAATAAAGACTATCCTCAAATAATTATAAATAGTATTCCTGCTCCAGAATTAATAAATAATAATATTTCAGAGAAGGATTTACTGCCTTATATAGAGGGCTTGAAAGAACTAGATGAATTTAATCCAGATTTTATTGTTATGGTTTGCAATACTATTCATTTATTTTATGATGCTCTTCAAGCTGAAATTAAAACACTAATCTTAGATTTAAGAAAAGAAGTGAGAGATAGTTTAGAAAAAAGAGAAATAAAATCTTGTTTAATATTAGGTACATCAAGTACTATAAATAGAAGACTATACGATTTTAGCGGAATAATTAAGCCTGATAGGGAAGAGTTAAAAATATTATCAGAAGCTATTTTTAATTTTAATAAGGGGGAGAATAGAGAAGAACAAATTAAAATAACTAATAAAATCTGCAAGAAATATCTTTCTTTAGGTGCAAAGACAATTCTTTTAGGATGTACTGAATTTGCAGTTATGCTTGATAAAGCAAATATTCCAAAGATTAATACTATAGATATTCTAGTTGAGGCTACAATAAGAAATTTTATAAAGCTAAAAGAGGTTAATAAATCATGAATAAAAAAGAGAAAGAAGGATTTAAAGTAACCCCTTATGAGGTTTCAGGGGAAGTAGATTATGAAAAGATAATTAGAGAATTTGGAGTTTCTCGAATTGACACCAAACTTCTTGATAGAATTAAAAAGCATACTGGAGAAGTTCATTTCATGCTTAGAAGAGGAATCTTCTTTGCCCACAGAGATATGAACTGGCTTCTAGATGAGTATGAAAAAGGAAATAAGTTCTTTCTTTATACAGGCAGAGGACCATCAGGTCCAATACATCTCGGACATCTAGGAACTTGGCTTTTTGTAAAATGGCTTCAGGATAAATTTAATGTTGAATTATGGTTTCAGTTTACTGATGATGAAAAATTTTTGTTTAAGGATAAAAGTTATGAAGAAATTCAAAGATGGACTAACGAGAATATGCTTGATGTAATTGCTCTAGGTTTTAATCCAGAGAAGACTCACTTTCTAGTTGATACTAAACATGCAGGCATAATGTATCCAGAAGCAATCAAATTTGCAAAGAAGATAAATTTCTCAACTATCAAGGCAGCTTTTGGCTTTACAGACCAAAACAATATTGGGAGTATTTTCTATACTGCTATGCAAGCCGTTCCTGCAATTCTTCCTTCTGTTCTAAAAAAGAAAAATATTCCTTGCTTAATTCCTTTAGCCATTGATCAAGATCCTCATTTTAGAATTGCTAGAGATGTTTATCCTAAACTTGGCTTTTACAAGCCCTCTATTATTCATGGAATATTTCTGCCTCCATTAATTGGAGTTAAAGGAAAAATGGATAGTTCAGGAAAAGGAGATGAGACAGCCATACTTACAACAGATTCTACAGAAGAAGTAAAAAAGAAAATAAACAAATACGCATTTTCAGGAGGCCAGGCAACAATAGAAGAGCATAGGAAAAAAGGGGGCAATCCGGATGTAGATGTTTCATTCCAGTATCT
>Ga0209542_10001505_pt1 | contig 54505 bp, 80 predicted proteins | sample RifCSPhighO2_01_FD_184028 | JGI IMG/M metagenome (GOLD analysis project Ga0209542, IMG submission 184028) | Soil microbial communities from Rifle, Colorado - Rifle CSP2_plank highO2_0.1 (SPAdes) (version 2) | ecosystem: Environmental > Terrestrial > Deep subsurface > Rock core/Sediment ... | reverse complement strand
AGCTCACTTTTCATAATCATTTCAGAAATAAATAATCTTCGGAAAACTGACTCGCCTTTTGATAATTGAAATTCAATCTATGGATTAAAATCCACGAGGGTTTCTTTCAATGGCTCGTTCTAAAACTAAGAACTCTTAATTATGCTGATTGATTTTCTTATGAAAGAAATTGTTTTCTGCCTTAAATCCTTAACTTTTTCTTCATCAAAAACAATTTGGGTTGAATAAGATGCTTTTTCTCTTTCTCCCTTTGAATTTACATAAAACAAAATATCCTCATTATCAAGATACATAACATTGAGGAGTTCAATATCCTCTTCTGAAAGCTCTTTTTTATAATACTCTTTTATTAATATGCTTAAAGTTGCATCATGATTTTTTGAGTGAAATCCTTTTTTGAGGATTAAAGCTGTAGCAGTATGATAGGTGGCATAATAACAGCCTACAACTGCCCAGTCAGAATATCCGTTTTCAAGCGTATCTTTAACAAAATTAAGATTGTGTTCTGCTTTTTCTATATGTCCATTAATTTCGGAATCATTTATACTCTGTTTTGAAATAATTTTATGATCTAAATAAAAATTTATTCTTTCATCTAGCTTCTTCTTATTTTCCAGCAATTCCTTAAGCTGTTTTTCATTCATTGTAAATTGCCTCATAAAAATATTTTGCATTAAATACAGGAAATCCAGTTTCTAAAGCTGATAGGATAACTTTATCTTTTTTTAGCTTAATTTCATTTTTGAAATGATCAGGGCTTATCAAAAATATCTGTATTTTTATTCCAGTCTGTGCTTCAACATATTTGGCAGTTTTATCTTCTTTTTTGTTGTATGGAGATACTTCTAAAAGGTCTATGTCTGAGTTTTTTGAATATGTTCCCTTTGCTGTTGACCCAAATACAATTAATATCAAAGGCTTTTTTTCTAGATGACTTATATAAAGCTCTATGGCATCTTTTCTTAATTGTGGAAGAGATGATAGCTTTTCTGCATCAAACAAAGGAAATATTTCTTTTATCTTTGAATTATTAATATAAAATTTTTTAAGGTTAGCATCTTTTTCCGTTTTCAAAATTCCCACTTTTAATAAGAAGTTTAAATGAGAAGAGATAGTGCTCTCATTTAATCCTGCTTTTCTAGATATCTCCCTCAGATGAACATGGCTATTTCTATTGTCATAGAATATCTTAAGTATTTTCCATATTGAAGGCTTGAATAGTGTTTTCATTTTACAAACATATGTTTGATTTAGTCAAACATCTTATTTAAATCTTTCTTTTTAAGAATAAAGGCCTATAAAGATAAGCTTATTTATTGATTGAATTAAGAGGCATAACTAATGGTATTTCTTTTGACATAATAATACCATTATTATTAGATATGATTTTTATCAATAAGAAGATAGTTTCTTTTTTTGGGATAACTTTTAATTCAACATTATCTATATTTTTAATAATTTTAATAGGTATATTACAGGATTCTAAAAAAGAACTAAATTCTCTTATTTCTATAGAAACTATTTTGCCCTTTCCAGTTAAGCTGAATATAATATCTCCAATTTCAAAATTATCTTTAACCATTTCATTTTCAGCTCTATTTGAAACAATTAAGCTGTCATCAATGTCATTATAGGAAAACTTATGTTTTTTTTCCATATTTTATACAATAATAAAGATATTTTAAATCTTTCTGCCAATTTGATTTTTATAATTATCAGATTAAAAAGTATAATTTTACTAAATATATTTACTAAAATACAATAATGGCAAAAGTTATATAAATAGATAGAAGGATAATATTATATGGAAACAGTAACAATATCAAAGGAAGAATATCAAAGAATGAAGATAAAGATAGAAAGGCTTAGAAAGCTCGAAAAAATAGATTTTGATCTTTTAAGGCAATTCAAAGAAAATAGCCATAATGGTAATTTTAGTTTCCACATGGAATAAATAGTTTCCACATTGGTTTACTCTTCATCTTTATCAGGAGTTATCAACTGTAGCATTCTAAGGATAAACTCCAAAGCCATTATTACAACTAAGTATACTACTATATTTGAAAATAAGTTTCCAACTTCTGAAATCTTAACCACTAATTCAGGTACATTTACAAATCCAGGAGTAACTAAAGCAATAGCAAGTATTGTAAAAGGAAATAGCTTAGCCAGGTCTTTAGAAAGATCTTCACTATAATAAGAAGTTATTCTAACAGCTCCAACAATACATGCTGCAATTAAAGCTATTTGTGAAAAGCTTTGTTCCCTTCCAAGTATTAATAGAATAAAGGTCATTACAAAAAACCAGAAGAAAACTACTATAGGTAGGATAATGATATATTCTAATACATAAAGTATTGCAGCCAGTAGTTTCTTTACCACAGCATGATCATACCTATTATACTGAGCTAAATTTAACTGAAGTAAATCTCTTTTAGCTAAAAATCTGTAAAAATTCCAGACAAATAATGCATAAATTGTTATAAGAAGTGTAAATATTGCAAAAGTGAAATAAACCATATATTGTGGAGGTATCACACTTCCAAAGTATTCTACTGTTTTCCCCAAAGTTACATTAACAGCATCACCAATAATTTTACTCATTTAGCCTCTTTATTATAATATTATATTTTTTAAGGTATAAAAAACTTTTGAGTTTTTTTATTAGATAAATTTAAATACTACTTGGTATTACTTAGTAGTATGAAAAATGTAAGCTTAAAATTAGAAAGAAATTTCTTAGAAGCAATAGAAAAAGTTATGAAAAAACATAACTATATGACAAAAACAGAATTTATTAGAGAAGCAATCAGGGAAAAAATAAGAAAGCTTGAAGAAAAAGAAATAATTGAAGACAAAGATATGTTAAATCAAATCATAGAAAGTGAAAGAAATATAAAGAAAAGAAAAATAAAAGAGTTAAGATATTAATTAATAAATTTTATGCGACCCTACAGCTTGGATAATTATCATTTTTTCTTTTTCATCTATGATATATATCATTCTAATATTAGAACCAAGCCAGCATGACCATTTGCCCTCTAATCTTCCATGTAATGGATGTGCCCCATTTAATTTCCTTGGATCAATCTTTAAATTATTCAGCTTATGCTTAATATCACTTCTTGATTTAATGTAATCATTTAATATTTTTTCTGTTTTGCTGTTTGCAATGAAAAGTTTATACGTGGTATCACTGCGGGAGATAGGATTCGAACCTACGAAGGCACTAAGCCACAGGATTTCTAACATTTTGTTTGAAGCTAAAGAATCAAAGATTCTTTATGTCTTAAGTCCTGCTCATTTGACCGCTCTGACACTCCCGCAATACTAAAAGTCCGATTATTTTACTTATAAATATTACCTTTAATTCTTTTTTACCACATAAATTATTTTAAACTGAAAAGTGCAATTAATTATATGGGTGAATCAGATACTCCAAGTTTAGTATTTCTTTTTGAAGAAGATTTACCAATGTGGGAAACTTTTCTTCCAGATGGATATATTCATGTTCCAAGTATACACTCTGGATACTCAAAGATAATTTCATTTTTAGGAGTTGATCAATTAAATTTTGAGAGCATAAATTATATTGCATTTGCTAGTGCTGCTAAATACATTGCAGAAGTTCTTAGATTCAAGGAAGGATGTTATACAGAAGAAGATAAAAGAAAACCTAGACAAGAAATAGTCTTCCACGGAAATATTGTAATATATCAAGGAAGTATAGATACTTGCTCTTGTTTAGATGAAACTGAAGGATTGAAAGGTTTCAAATTAGTAAATAATAGTGAAATATGGTTAGGAAGAAATCCTTCTGAGCCTTTATTAGAAACTGGAGGATTGAGTAAGTTAATTTTTGGAAATGCTAAATCTAAAAGTGAAAAAGAAGAAGTAATAAGGAGGGTAAGTGGAGGATATATATCACAAGAAGATGAAGAAAGAAGAAGAGCTTCTAAAGCTAGGTCTGAAGATTATAGAAGAGGAAGAGCAGATCATGCAGAACAGGCTTTCGGAGCATTTGGAAGAGGTTTTAGTTTTTAATCAATTCTAGAAATTATTTCTTCCATTCTTTTTGTTATGTTTTGGATTATTTCTTCCTCACTCTTATTTGTGTTCTTTTTTATTTTAAGAGCTTCAGAAGCTCCGGCAATAACAGCCATTTTCACCTTTGAATTATCACCATTAAAAACATCCATTTTAACCTCTTTGATTGAATATTATATCTAATTATGCTCTATTTAAACATTTTTATACTATTTATTAAAGATTGTCAAGAACTTCCTTAAGTTTATTACCATACTCTTTCTGACAATCTCTGCATACATAACCTCTTCCAGTACTTGTATTCTTATTTATTTTAACCATTGTACCATTAAACTTCCCAGGCAATAACTCTTTAATCTCAGTTTTGCATAGAATACAAATCTCAGGCATAAATATATATAATTCTTCTTATTTAATAATTTACCCATTTTCCAATTGGAAGGTTTATAACTCAAATGGACAATCAAATTTTGCCAGATAATGTTATTTCTTTTGAAGATAGAAAAAAGGAGATTCAAGAAAAAAAGCCAAAAACTTTCAGTAGAGAGTTAAAACAAGCTTTTGATGAAATAACTGAAAGAGAAATTACAGAATATGAAAATCTCGAAATTAATTATATTAGAACGACAACTTGTAGCACAAATGATTGTGTTGGCTGTGGTATGGGAACAAATTTTTTATGTCCATAAATCTAAAACCACATTCTAAAGAATGTGGTAAACTCTAGGTTTTCTTGATATTATTTTTTAGATTCTGATAATCATAGAGAATTGCATGGTGGATATTGTAGTAAAGGGTGCTATGATTCTCATATAGAACTAATGAGAAATTCATTAGTTAGTCCGTATAAAGAAATAACTAATGCCTTATCTTGAATTTATTATAAATTACTCACAATTTATATCCAGGAAACGCCTCTTCAAATTCAGCTTCATCTATTGGAAGATCAGTTGCAAAGCGTACATTGGGATTTGATTCAGCTTCATCTATTAACTCAGTTTGTTTTTCTTTTCCCAGACTTCTTTTAAAAAACAGGCTTGCATATTTATTCTTGTCCTGAACAATGGATTCATATGATTCACAGTTGCCCCAGAGCTGTTCAGTTAAAGGACTATTATTAACAATTAATGACCCAACTCTACTGCAGATAGTATCTGAAAATGCCAGATGTCCACTATTCCAAAAAAATATAGTTTCTTTGCTTCCGTTGGTCAGTGGCTGGGTTCTTGCAATACCTTTGATAAGATTATCTTCATCCCCACCCATCCATAAAATGTCATTTCTGATTCCTGGAAAATTCTCATAATAACTTGGACCAGAAGTTGGAGCGATAAGGACCATCGGTATACCCTCAAACCTTGGATCCTTGTAGGTAATTTCTCTTTCAGGAATGTCTCCTGCTCCAATGAGCTGAAGCATTGTTCCACCTCCAAGAGAATACCCTAACCCCCCAATACTTTCTGGATTAATATTAATCTTGCCATGAGACATTTCATCAATTATATTTACACCATCAGGATTATTGCCTGTAAAATTATCCCCTAAAGAAAAATCAGCTAAAGTGGAAGTATCATTTACTCTTGTTCCATACATAGCTTCACCCAAAATACTGATAACTCTTTCATTTTTAACACCGCACATAAAAGACCTGTTTAATAAAATATAAAAATCTAAAAAATTATCAATGTCTTCATATCCAGGAACTGCTTTTATTTTGTTTATTGTGTCAAAAAATAAGGAATTTAACACATCAATGTGTAAATTTATCAGGCTTTCTTTTTTTCCTTCTTGCTGTGTAAAAAGAACATAATTTACATAGTTTTCCAGACTTCCGAAATTATTTTCAATTTCTTTATAATCATGGCTATTCCTTAGTTCTTCTGAACTTGATAAGTTTATGAAATCTCTGTAATCAGAAGCCAAAATAATATAGCCATCATTAGCAAGTGAATTATGCAGAGAGGATAAATCAACTGCACTTGCTCCAAACCCATGGGAGCTTATTATCAATGGCCTCTCACCAGAAAAATCCGGATTATACCATAGCCCTCCCCTTAATTTTTTTCCAGAAGGTCCATATGTTATCTCAAAAAATTCAGCAGAAGCATTTGAATCACTTACAGGAAATCCTGGACAGCTTAAACCTGAAACACTAGCTGAAGTAATTAAACCAGTTAATCCAGATACTCTAATAAAGTCTCTTCTAGTCATCCCCCTTTTCATAAATATTAATTCAAATAATTACATTAATAAACATTTATACTTATCAAAATATAATTTCAGTTTTGAATTAATAATCTTGTATAATTAAATTTAAAAACAATTTTTACTAAGTTATTAATAATGAAGAGGGTAATATGATAAGGTTCCAGGATAAAAACCAAGAGAATATACTTATTCTCTGGTCCAGAGATTCATGTAATCTCCAGGAACCCAGAGGTGGTTTTTAATGTCAAGTAATAGAGATTTAAGAACATTTCAGAAAGAAGGAGCTATTGATGATGCTTTTTCAAAACTAGTTTCTGGAGGTAAAGCAGGATTTAAGACAATTATAGAAAAAAAAGAACCTATATTATGCCCTAATGAATCTTGTAAAATAGAATTAGAAGGCCATGAAAAGTTCTGTCCTAAATGTGGGATGAAAATAGAGAAAAAAACAGGACCTTCTATATGTACAAAATGTTACACAGTTATACATCAGGGAAGCAAATTCTGCACTAATTGCGGTTCAAGTGTAGGATAATTTAAAAACAATGAATAGGAACTAATCCCTTTCCAGGAATAATCTTAACTTCAACAAGTTTACCTTCAATACATTTCATAAGCCTTTGAGTTGAAACATTATTTTTATCAATTTTCAGCTGATGATAGACCATTCCTTCTTGTAGTTTTTTAGTATTGGATGAATCATCGTTAGAGTAATCTTCTGAAATAGGACTTGGAACTAAATCTCTAGGACCACCATATAAAGCAGCTTCTAATTATCTCATTCTAGCATATGACTTCCAAGTAAACATATTTAAAATAATAAAAACAAGTTAATAAAGATTATGTAATTTTACAAAGAGAAAAATTTGTGTAAGATAATAAGTTAAATTTATTAATCAAATTATTCTGTATTTATTATGAAAGATATTATAGTTAGTTTATTGATAAAAAACACAAAACTACAGAAAGCTGAAATTGAAAAAATTATTGAAATACCTCCAAACTATGAAATGGGAGATTATGCATTTCCATGTTTTACATTATCTAAAACACTTAAAAAAAATCCAGTAGAAATTGCTTTAGAATTATCTAGAGTTTTATCAAAAAAATTACCTAAAGAAATTTCTAAAGTTGAAAATAAAGGACCTTATCTTAATTTTTTTATTGAGAGGAAAATACTTGCAAAAGAAATTATTACCCAGGCTTTAAATGAAAGTTATGGTTCAGAAAAACAAGGAAATAAAATAATAATAGAACATACAAGTGTAAATCCAAATGCCTCTCCTCATGTAGGCCGTTCTAGAAACTCAATAATAGGAGACTCAATAGTAAGAATTTTAAAATTTTTAGGAAATAAAGTTGAAACTCATTATTATGTTAATGATGTTAGCAAGCAAATAGCAATGTTAGCTTTAGCATATAAAAAAGGAGATAAATTTTCAGATATGTTAAATAATTATATTAAAATATCAAAAAAAGTTTCTGAAAATTCAAAACTTGAAAAGGAAATTTTTGAATTACTAGAGAAATTCGAATCAAAAGATAAAAAAACTGTTGCTTTATTCAAGGAAATAGTAGATATATGTGTAAAAGGCCAAAAAGAAATTTTCAGTAAATTTGGAATAGAATTTGATTATTTTGATTATGAATCAGAATATGTTGGTAAGTATTCAGAAGACATACTTAAGAAGTTTGAAAAAACAGGTAAATTGTTTAAAGATGATGAAGGGCGTTTAGTTTTAGATTTAGCACACACTCCTATTACAAGAAAAATGAAAGCTCCTGTATTTGTACTGGCTAGAAGTAATGGTACTGGTTTATATGGTTTAAGAGATATTTCTTATACAATTGAAAAAATGAACAAGCTTAAAGGAACAAATGGTAGAAATATAATTATTCTAGGAGAAGATCAAAAATTATATTTTGAACAAATTGCAGAATCACTTAAACTTTTAGGATATAACTCTCCAGAAGTTGTCCATTATTCTTTTGTTTTGCTTCAGGATTCCGAGACTGGAAAAGCAAAGAAAATGTCAACAAGAAGAGGTGAATTAGTTTTACTTGAAGATTTTTATAATGAAACTATAAAAAGAGCAACTTCAGAAATTAAAAAAAGAGAAACAAAAGGGGATCCTAAAAAAATAGCTGTTGGAGCGATAAAATATGCAATGTTAAGAAATGATAATGATAAAAATATTATATTTTCATGGGAGCACAGTTTAAATTTTGAAGGAGATTCAGGACCTTACTTACAGTATTCTTATGCAAGGGCTTCAAGCATACTAAAAAAGTTAAAGAATAAAAGAACTAGTAAATATGATATTCCAAAAATAAACGAATCTGAACTCAAACTAGTAAAATTAATCTCTAACTTCCCAGAAACTCTAAAGAAAGCATCTCAAACACTAAATCCAAGCCTGATTGCTAATTATTCTTTTCAATTAGCTCAATCTTTTAATGAATTTTACCATTCATCTCAAGTTTTAGGTTCAGAAGAAGAGACATTTAGATTAAAATTAGTGGAATCTTTCAGAAATACTTTAAGAAATTCTCTTGGATTAATGGGAATTGAAGTTATGGATGAGATGTAAATGTAAGCTTCCAGGAATACCTTTAAATATACTAAAATATTATATATTTTAATTTAAAAAACTAAAAGGAGGTTGATAAATGGCAAAAAAGAATAACATGGGCTTGATAGGAAGTTGGGCCTTTTTGATTGGAGTTATTCTTGCAGTAATCCTTGGAGCTCTTGGACCTGTTGCAGGAACATGGTTAATTGTTCTTGTAATAATCGGGCTTGTTGTAGGATTGCTAAATGTTGCTGATAAGGAAGTTAAACCTTTCTTATTGTCCGGTGTTGTGCTTATAATAGCAAGTGCATTAGGACAAAACGTTACTGGTGGAATCCAAGTTTTGGACAACATTTTACAAGCATTGTTGGCTATATTTGTGCCTGCAACTGTTATCGTAGCAATAAAAAACGTTTTCAGTTTAGCAAGAAATTAAATTTTTGTATTTCTTTTTTTTCTTATTTTTTATTTTTGATATTTTCTTTGTATTTTTCCAATATCTCTTAGAAATAGTTCTGACAAAGGATCATTTTCAGCTTCTTTTGCTTGCTCATACATTCTTTCTTCATAAGTCATACTCTCACCATACTCAATCATTTTAGAATTACTTTCTTACAGCTTTTACAGCCTTACAATCTTTCCAAGCTAATTCAAACATCTGCTCTAAAGCATTTGCAAAGTAAGGAGTGTTTATCCAAACTCCTACATCATAGCTTGGGTGTATATTATCATCATTCAAAAGCATAAACATTAATTGTTCTCCATCAATAATTGAAAATCTAGCATTTAAACCTTTTATTGATCTAACTTCAGCAACTCTTGCCATTTCTTTAGCAAATTTCTCATTTTTTGGAGTTATTGGAGCAGCAATTCTTACTTTAACACCACGTCTTCTTACTTTATCAATTGTAGGCATCAAAGCTTCTACCTTTCTGTTAAGACCTTCTGCAGTTGTTACAATTGTAACTGATTTTTCAGCTGCAGATATTAACATGTCCAAATGGTTATACATATTATTCCTTCCTCTTAAACTCCCAGAAAGATCAGATGGTTCTACAAATTTAACCCCTGTTGTAAATAAAGTATTTAATTCATGTAAAACATCATCATTTTTTAAATCATCCAACCTCTTTCTTTTATCCTGAACAGTAACCATTAAATTTTTCTTAACCCTTTCAATAACTTCTTCTGGTTTAAGTGCAACAAACTTAATCGGTTTTCCCAATTTCATTACAATGAAACCCTTTTTTTCTAGACTTTCTAAAATATCATAAGTTCTTGATCTTGGAACATCAGAAATATTACTTAATTCGCCAGCGGTACTAACGCCTCTTGAAAGCAATGCTGTCCACACTTTAACCTCATATAGATTGAGGTCAAATATTTTTCTCAGTCTACTTAAAAATTCTTCTTTCACTATCATTTTTCCGTTCTTTTTAAATCAAATTGGTATTTAAATGTTTTCGTGATGGTGTTTCTTATTAATGACGATTTTTTTTCACCTTTTACTAAGGGTGAATAACAAATTAATTTATACCTTTTTGATATATACTTTTATTTCTTTATCTTTAACTTTAAATTTGTCTTCGGTAAATCCCTTACCACTAAAACTTTCTAGTATTTCTACCTTTTTAGAATTAGTTCTATCTTTTAAAAAATTTCTATACTCATCTAACCATAGTACTAATTCATTATCACAAGTTATAACAAGCTCTATGTGATTATCTTTAATTAAACCTAATTTTTTTCTTACAGATTGAACCTGCCTTGAGATATTCCTCGCATAACCTTCAGATTCAAGTTCTTCAGTTAGTGTTGTGTCTAACTCAACTACTAATTCAGTTTCTTTAGAAGCAGGAGACTTTAATTCAATTTCTTTTACATTTAATTGACTTTTAATAATTTCTCCCAGACCTTTGATATTTTCTCCGCCTTTTATAAAAACTGTAACTTTTTGCAATGGCCATTTTAATCCAATTCCAGATTTGTCTCTTTCAGCAAGGCCTTTTTCAATTATTTTCATCACCTCTGAAAATTCTTCCTCTAACTTAATATCTATTTTTTTCTCATCAGCTTTAGGCCATGAACTTAAATGTACAGACTTCTTATCAAACGAACTATAAATCACATCACTTATGTTTGGAGCATAGGGAGCAGTCAATCTAGACACTTTATCTAAAACTTCTCCAATTATATTTTTCACATTTTTATCTTCTCTATCCCTTATTATTTTAATATAAGTCCTAGAAAAATCATTTGAAACAAATTCAATTATTGGATTAATTCCCCTTTCAATTTTATAATTTTCCAAACTTTCAGTTGTTTCTTTTATCACAGAGTTTAGTCTTGAAAGAATCCATTTATCTTCTATTTTAACTTCAGCTTTATTACTATTATTTAACTGTTTATAAAACTGATTGGTATTCCACAATATATTCAGGAAAGGTAAAACTTCTTCCTTAACAGACTTTATTCCAAATCTTTTCGAACTTCCAGAATCAATTGTGCAGAATTCTAATCTTGTAGCATCAACACCAACCTCACTCATTACTTTATCAGGATCTAAAATATTACCTTTAGATTTAGACATTTTCTCTCCTTTTTCATCAACTATATGCCCAGCACAAATTACATTTTTGTAAGCTACATCATTAAACAAAATTGTTGATAAAACATGTAATGTATAAAACCATCCTCTTGTCTGATCTATTGCTTCTGAGATAAAATCATATGGGAATCTTTTCTCAAATTCAGCTTTATTTTCAAAAGGATAGTGGAACTGTGCAAAAGTTGATGCTCCAGAATCATACCAACAGTCAATAACATCTCCTACTCTATCCATCTCTTTCTTGCATTTTGAACACTTTAACTTAATATTATCAATCCAGGGTTTATGCAAATCAATATCTTTTGAATCAAGTTTTTTTACAGACATTTTCTTCAACTCTTTAACACTTCCAATTATTTCTTCATTTCCACACGAACATCTCCAGATTGGCAATGGAGTTCCCCAGAATTTTTTCCTTGATAAAGCCCAATCTTTGACATTATTCAACCATTCTCCAAACCTTCCTTCTTTAATATGCTCTGGTTCCCAATTTATTTTTTCATTTAATTCCAATAATCTTTTTCTATATGCACTTACTCTAATAAACCATGATTTTATTGCATAATACATCAAAGGAGTATCACATCTCCAGCAGAAAGGATAATCGTGCTCATAAGGAATTATTTTGAAAAGTTTATTTTCACTATCAAGTCTTTTTATTATTTCTTTATCAACACTTTTTATAAATCTCCCAGCATATTCAGGAATTTCAGATGTAAACTTTCCATTTTCATCAACAGGCTGAACAAATGGAAGTTTTTCTTTTTTACATGCATCATAATCAACCTCTCCAAAAGCTGGAGCCATATGTACTAATCCCGTTCCATTTTCTATTGTTACAAAATCTCCCCCAATTATCTTAAACGCATCTAAATCAGAATAATAATTAAATAAGGGAGTATATTTTTTTCCAATAAGTTCTTTTCCTCTAACAATTCTAATTATATTTGGCTCTTCAAATAATTTTTCAGCTAATTCCTTAGCCACAATATAAATTTCTCTTTCTTCCACAAAAGCATATTCAATATCAGGGTTAACTGCAATAGCTAAATTGCTCGGAAGCGTCCAAGGAGTCGTGGTCCAGACTAATAAATTCTCTCCACTTTTAAGTCTCATCTTAACAACAATAGAATCTTCCTTTATTTTTTTGTAACCTTGAGCAACCTCATGACTTGATAATGGAGTTTCACATCTTGGACAAAATGGAACAACCTTATGAGCTTCATATAATAATTTCTTTTCATAAAGCTGTTTAAGTGACCACCATATACTTTCAATATAATTATTTTCAAGTGTAACATAAGGTTTTTCAAGATCTATCCAATAATTTAATTTTTCAGTGGATTTATTCCATGCTTGAATATATGAAAAAACACTCTCTTTACATTCATTGATAAATTTAGCCTCGCCATGTTTGAAAATATCTTTCTTACTATTCAATCCTAACTTTTTTTCAATCTGCACTTCAACAGGCAAACCATGACAATCCCACCCTGCTTTTCTTGGAACATTATATCCCTGCATATACTTGAACTTATTAATAATATCTTTGTAAGTTCTAACTTCTAGATGATGTAAAGCAGGAGGAGCATTTGCAGTCGGAGGACCTTCAAGAAAACTAAATAATTTTTTTCTTTTAAAATCATTTCTAACAGCCTTTAAGATATCTTTTTTAGTTATCTTCTTCTTTGCTTCTTCTTCAATAGCTTTAAAATCATACATCTTTATATCTAAGAAATCTGATTTATTAAGTTTTGGTTAGCCAAATTTACTCTATAAGATTTCTCTAAATCCAAATTTCTTAATCTTGCCAATTATCTCAGGAGAAGAATTAATCTCAGGATTATATTCTAAGGTTATTATCTCGTCAAAAAGCATTGTATCTCCCCTAGATATAGTATTACATAATTTACCGCCTTCTCTGTAAGGCCTTTCATTTACATATAAAACTGAAAACTCAACCTCCAAATCATCAAGAACAACTATTCCATATATTCCTTTACCATTAGACTCAATAACTGATAAGCTGTTATTTTGGAATAAACTATCAACTCTGCTTCTTCCAGCATAATTTGCTTTAATACCAGTGCCTCTTTCATTCTCATAAAACATTATATGTTTTGGAGATACAAACCCTAATTCTTTCTTTTCAGCCATAAAATCAGATATATAATGTATTTTTAAGAATTATTGTGTTATTTATTACCAATAATATAATATCTTGTTGGGAAATAAACATCTTGACCTTCAACCTTTTGTGCAAATAAGTAAGGTGGCAAGCCTTTGTCTGGTTTACTTAAAATATTAAGAGGTGTTGTTCCTACCCATATATATTCTCCTGTATGTTCATAATCTTTTTTTGAACTCTCTTTTAAATATTCTCCAAGAATATCATATCCTTCCTGATCTAATCCATAATACCCAAAATTTCTATAAAGTATTGCAAATGGCGATAAAGCTCCTCTAAGACTTGTATCAAAAGGAAATCTCATAGAAAATTGCTCATGTGGTACTAATCTTTCTCCCATACTAATTGTTTCTTGATCTTCATAACATGGCACTATAAGTCTATTGTTCACTTCCCATTTTAATTTTCTGATAATGTCCTTTTTTTCAACTGAAGGAATTATACTTCTTTCCATTCACTTTTAGATTTATAGTTGTTTATAAACTTTACTATATGTAACTACTTTGAAGTTATAATGTCAGAAAGATTTAAAAATAAACCCCACCCTTATAACTTATGAAAGAAGCACTTTCAATTGAAGGAATATTAGGTACTAATCCTGAATTAGAAAAAAATGTAAGAATGCTAGTTAGTAGATTAAGTGATGAGACTAAAAGAGATACAAAAGAAAATGTTCTATGTTACTGTGCCTCAACACCAGAATTATATAGAAAATTTTGTGATTATCTGACTAAAAAAGTAGGTATTTCTTCAGAAGCAATTCGCCAAGTATCTTTTACACAATATAATTTGAAAGGTGCACTGGAACAGTATCTTTTAGATAACATAGTGACTATTGAGGAGACGCAAGGAGATATTGTGTTTATACAAGTAAGAGGATTTGTAGATATGTTAGATGGAAATGTAAATGATAATTATGCCGATATTATTAGATTTGGGCATGATTATGATCAGCATGCAACTGAAGATTTCCATAGAAATTTAGGCAGAGAACAGTCAAAACCGATATTTGTTCTTACACACATAGATAAAAATCATCCTGCCTATGAAAAAGCCATCATAACTGCAGCGAGTTCACACTTTAAATTTCTACTTTTTGAAATTTAAAAATTATATATTAACAACCAACTCCAAACTCTCTTTCTCATTTTCACTCAAAGATCCAGGAATAATTATGCAATAAGGAGCTTCTATTTTATTTTCAGGTACTTTATCTAAGCTATCATAAAATATTTTACTTTTTACCCCAAGCCTAGAACATACAATTATCTTTTCATTTTTAAATCCAGACTCTTTTAATTGTTCTTTACAACTTGAAAAATTCAAACCAATATCAATTAATAATAAAGTATGAGCTTCAATTGATTGATTTTCTTTAACCGTTTCTATAAAACTCATAGGAGAGTAATTTTTTGTCCATTTGGGTAATGAAGTTGTTTTTCCAAACTTGTACAATTGTAAACCGCTTTCAGCAACAGCATCAAACACACTTCCAGCATAAATAATTTTATACTTTACTTTTTGTTTTTTACAAGAGTTAACTAAAGAAATGTGGGTTGTAGCACTTAAAGGACTTCCATAAATAAGCAAAGCAACATCTTCTTTTTTTGCAATTGAAACAATTTCTTCACTTTCAACAAATTCTCTATTAGCAGAAATTATTTTTATTTTCAATTCCTTTTCTAATTCCTTTTTAGTATATGGAAAATCTACAGTATACTCTTCTAAATAAACTTTTTTTATGTCTGCACTTTTCAGTATCTTTTTGCCATGCAAAGATATTCCGTTTATTTCTAAGCCTAAACCAATTATGTATAACATGCTTAAATAATAGAAATTAAGGTATTAAAATTTATCATAGTAATCTTTTTAAAAAATATTATTCTAAAAAACAGATGCCTAGAAGTCAATTGGATTTGTTTAGTTATATAGGAAGACTTGAGATAGAAGCATATAAGTCAGGTCGCCAGAATGGAGATGATTATATAAGATATATGGCTTTGAGAACTGCTTTGGACAATTTAGCAGAAGCAAAATTATCTAATGAAGATGAAAAATTAGCAAGACAATATCTTACTCTTAGGATAAAAGAAACAAGACCAGACAACATTGGTTGTGCATCAGACGAAGCTGGAGATGCAGATAAAATGACAACAAGAGAAGATGCTAAGGCGATTTTAGCAGGAAGAATGAAAAGGGCTAAGGAAATGCTTAAAGGTGAAACTCACGCTATTTCAGAAGAAATTAATTCTAAAATTGCTAGTTTAGGAGATGAAGAAAGATTAAGGGTTGAAGTTCACATAGACTCTCCTGAAATGTATCCTTGTCTTAAAAAATACTTGTTAGACCGTTTTGATTCTCTTTCTGATCTTTCAGTTTTTTCCAGGCATAATGGATGTGTTTATGCAACTTTAAATAAACATGAAATAACTGACATAGCATCCCAAGTTCCTTATGTTACATCAATAGACTTACCTTAGTTGAAATATTTAAATATCTAGTTATACTATTTTAATAAAGAGGAACTATGCAAACTAATCTTTTAAAACTAAAATATTTTAAACAAGATAATGGATATGCTTGCGGACCTGCTTGTCTTGAAATGGTGTTTAGACATTTTGGGAAAAAAATAAGTGAAGCAAAATTATCCAAAATGGCAAAAACAAAAAAATCAGGAACAAGTCATATAAATATGATAAAACTTGCAAGAAAAGAAGGATTTTATTGTTATGTTCATAACAATTCTTCAATAAATCAGATAAAACATTTCATAGATTTAAACCTACCAGTTATTGTTAACTATATAGAGCCAAAATCTGAAGAAGGCCATTATGCAGTTGTTGTAGGTTATAAAAGAAATAGAATTATCTTGGACGACCCTTGGAATGGGAAAAACTTCAAAATAAGCATAAAAGAATTCAAAAAAAGATGGTATGACTATCATAAAAAACATAAATATTCTAGATGGATATTAGTTATTTCAAAAAATAGATTTAATCTTGGAAAGCAGTATACTCCTAGTTAACTTTGTAAAAACTTATAAAACTTTTCAAGAAAAGGATCGTCATCTTCTTTTCCTTTCATTTTCACACCAATGTCATGTTCATCAAAAACATCAAATTCTGAAAGTGCTTCAGAATCAGTACTATAGCTTGTTCTAACTCTTGTTTCAACCATTTCATCTGGCCTTCCACAATCAATTCCAAAAATTTTAATTCCTAATTTTACATAACCTTCATTTCTCATTAACTTTTATAATTATATCTGTTTAAAAACTTTCACTTCAGCACAACTCCAGTCTTCATATACCACATGTATAAATCAAGTTCTGCACTGCTCATCCCAAGCTCTCTGGCAATTTCATTGAATTTTTCTTCAATTTCTAAATATGTTTTTTTATTCAAACTTTTTGGTTTATTTTCAATATATCCATTTTCAACCATTAAATTTAGAATATGCCTGTCAAGTATTGCAAGATTTGTATAGCCAACATTTCTCATAAAATGACTTGATTCTTTATATCCAAGGCCTTTAACATTTTCAACTAAAAACTCTCTCGCCTCTTGCTCGCCTTTTTCATTAATTATCTTTTGAATTATTGCCTTAATATTTGCAAATTTTCTTGCATTAACAATAAACTTAGCTTTGTTATTATGAAAACGATGTTTGTTCATTTTAATAACTTGAACTATATTTTCCCGAGGAGAATGTATAAATCCATTAGCCCCCATCTGATTTTGTATTCTTATAGCACTGCTTGCTCTTGAATTAGCTGTAAGCAGGCAAAAACAAAGTTCACTAAACCATTCTTCTCCTTCTTTATTTTCAAAAGCCTTAAACTCAGAAAGTCTTTTATCAACAGTTTCTTTTATAGAAGAATTACTTAAATTATTTATTTTATCTGTTAACATTTTTTTTATAGTATAGATAATTATATAAAATTATCATTTCAAATTTTATTATGAAAAATAGAAGATTCTGTCTTGAAAATACTATTAAAAAATTAACAGCTGATTTTCCTACTGGATATGAAATGCTTGCAGTAGCATATGGGGTTGTTATATATCCACAAATATGGGCAGTTCAACAAGCATATAATATAATTAGTAAATTTAATTAATCACATAATCAAATGTTTCAAAATCAAAAACATCTCTAACCACCCAATCAACTTCATTTCTTTCTTGTGCAACATCAATTAGTTTATTTGCTAAATATCTTAAAGGATTGTCTTTCTTATACCTTTTATTACTAGGAGTTTCCATTAATCTATCTTGATTAATACGTAATGTACCATTACTTACATAACTCACATAACCTTTAAAATGAAGATTTTCAATAAAATTATTAAATCTTGAACTAAAATCACCATTATTAACTGCAGGATCAATATAAACTGGCCTGCCATCTTTAATTTGTTTTAATGCTTCAACAGCTTCTTGAATTTCTTTTAAAAGATCTAGCCTAGAAAAACTTTGATATCTTTTCATAGCTCTAGACAACAAGCTCATTCCCCCTAACTGTCCTATTGTAAAAGTATGAAGGTCAACAAATCTATCTTTTATTACTTTAGCAAATGCTGCTATATCTCTTCTAGTATAATCTTCCTCAGATTCTCCTTCAATATATTCTAATGGAGAATACTGAAAAATCTCCCCTATGTTCACAAATGTTAAATGCTTTTCAAGAACAGAGGATATATGGTCAAATGTATTCCCAACAGGAACGCAATTAAGCACTTCTAATTTCCCATTATTCACTCTATGGGAAGCTCTCCAAGCTCCAGAACGTATTTTATTAAAAGCTCCATTTTTTTTAGTTGATGATTCTGGAAGTATTGCTCTGTCATAAGAATTATTCTCATCACTAAACAAAGAATTTAATTTTTTATTATTTTCCTTTCTAAGCTTTTCTTTTTCTTCATCACTTAGACCTTCCATATTCCACGATCTTTGAACAGTTACTGTGAATGGGCTGAAAAATCTGTTAATTAAAAAATCTAAAGGAGGAAAATGAGAGTAATTATCCCTTGCAACAACTTTTAACATAGGTTTTCTAGGAAGAGCACTCCATATGGGTGGAAGATCTACAAAATCCCACCAGCTTTCATGTCCGATAATATATAACAAAGGTCCTTTAATAGGTGGATTTTCAGGATCAGAATTTTCTCTTAAATTGTCAATACCAGTAATATATACCTGTTCTGTAAAGTGAGGCCTAATTCTCTCCATGGTTTCAGCAATTAAAGTTGTGAACTTATAATGTTTAGTCCTTTCAAAATATGGAAAATCTGTTTCTACAATTCTTTTTTCCAATTCATCTTTTCTAATCATAAAAAATAAAGAAGAATATAGTTTTAAAATTTAATTGTGGTTAAACATTAGTCTGATTTTAAGTTTTATATATTATAAAGCATATTAAGGCTGATTGTTTTTGTAAATTTATATGTAAGATGTCTACAGCTTTAAAGCTATAATATAACTTTTTTATTTAAAATTATTATGAAGAGTGAGCTTGCTTCAGCTCACTGAACCATATTTTATTTCTTTTACAGGAAGACCACTGATGCCAACATATGTGCGTAATGCATACTGTGGAATGCTGACTTTACTCTTATATGGTTCACTATGTACAGTTATTAACTTTAAACCCTGATTCGGCAAGTGATCTTCTGTTGCTTCATATCCAAAGTTTATTGTGCCAACCATCTCATTAAACTGTTCTACTATTCTTGTTGCATGTATTAAACCACAATATCCTTTTGATAAGCAATATAATCTTATTAAATCTTTTCCAGATTTTAAGGTATTTTTTATGGCTTCTAATCTTTCATCCTCAAAAGTTTCGTCTCGTTTTATTATCTCATAAAAGAGAACAACTTCATCAAGACTCGCCACTTCAAAAGACCTTTTTTTGCTATAACTATGTAATCTTTCTAAATCAAGTGGGGAGAAGAAAACACTTTTTATTCTTTGCATTAATTCCTCATCAGATAAGCCAGCAAGTTCTTTATTCATATGATATTATTGTGATAATTCATTTAATAAATATTATTATGCTGTATTTTTTATCTCATCCAATAGTTTATTCTTTTCCTTTCTGTTCGTGTATTTTTTCCCAAACTTAACAGTTATCGGATTTAATTTACTCCAGTAAGATTTAGGAAATAATTCTCTTAAATCTTCTTCAATTTTATGAGGATTTTTATTATTAGTCCAACCAAGGTAATTTGATATATAAGCAAGATGAGTATCAACACCAACAGCATTATATCCATATTCAGAAAGAAAAACATTAGCAGTCTTTCTTCCAACTCCAGACAATTCAATTAGATTTTTAAATTGCATAGGAACATCTCCTTTATGTTCTTTAACGAGTTTTTTTGCACAATTAATTATATTTCTTGATTTATTTCTATAAAAATTAATGGGCTTTATTATTTTTTCAACATCATTTGTATTTGCCTTAGATAATTTTTCAGAATTAGGATATTTTTCAAAAAGAATACTTGCATATTTTATAGTTGTTTCATCTAAGCTTCTGGCTGATAAAATAATAGCAATCAGCGTTTGAAATTCACTCTTCCAAAACTCACCGGCAAGTCTCATATTTCCAGAGAACTTTTTTAATTTGCTTAGTTGTTTAATAGCCCTTTTCTGATCCATTATCATAAACTAAGCTTTGATAACTTGTGTCTTTATCATCACTCATTTTTTCTAGAATATAATACCTTGCTATTCCTCCAAATAATATTATACTACCAACAATTACTAATGCTCCAATAGAAGAATTACAGAATCTTACTAGTTTATTTTCTTTTTCTCTTTCCATGTTTATAAATATTGAATATTACAATTCCTAAAATGCCTCCAATGATAATGCTGAATAAAGAATATATTATAAATACTACTGGGGCCAAGGCAATAATTCCAAGCCCAGCCTTTTCAGCTATGTTATTGACCATTATACTAAGAAAGTAAATTATGAAGACTATTTCTCCAGCTATAGCTCCAAGTAAAAATGAAACAAAATTCTTTAAAATTACTAAAAAAATACTTTCCTTTTTTAGCTTTGAGTATTTTGTCATTTTTATTTCCACCAAGACATAAAACTAACTATGGCCATAAACAAAAATCCAAAAAATAGAGTTTTTTTCAATACTGATTCAAAAGGTAGTAATAAACTTACAATTGAAAGTATAATTGAAATAATAATTATGAGTTTAAAATAAGATCTACTCTTTTTTATTTCATCACTTGTAAGAATTCTTAATATATAACCTACAGGTATTGCTAATACAATACCTATTAAAACAAATAACCATTCCATATTAACTAAAGAAAAATTCCCCCTCTTCAACAGAGTTAGTTTTACCAAGTATATCAGTTATCCTAACTAATCCAAGCAACTTTCCATTTTCAATTACAGGGACTCTTTTTATTTTGTTTTCACACATTAATTTGGCAACTTCATCTATTTCTGTATCAGAAGAGACACTTATCACTCTTTTAGTCATTATGCTAGACACAGGAGAGTTTGATTTTGACATATTACTAATAATGTCTCTTTCAGTTATTATTCCGGCTATTTTATTATTTTTAATAACTAAAAGTCCGCCTATTTTTTTATGGGACATAATTTTAGCAGCCTCTTTCATACTGAGACTTGAGTCAATAACATAAGCTTTTTTCATTATTTGAGAAACTTGCATTATAAAAACCTCCACCGGGTTTCTATGCATCCAGGAACCATTTACTTTTTCACCTCACTATTTCTATGTATTCTCTGTTTATAAATTTGGTGAAAACAATTTAATCTAAAAATAATAAATTGTTCATCACGGAACGTAACGAGAATTATTTTACCTTTTTTCAAGGCAATATTAATTATTTTAGTGTTTATAAGTATTTAAACATTTCTAAACACGTCGTAAAAGCTTAAAAAGCTTTTTTCAGGTTATATAATATGAAACATAAAATTTTCTGTGATTCTTGTGGAAAAATACTTGAAATTAAAACATCGCAAAATGGTAAAAAATTTGGATTATGTACTTGTGGTGCTATAAAAGAAGTTAATTCTGATATTATGACTTCTGATAGGCCAAAAGAGAAAGAGAAAGTAGGAGAAGGTATTGCAATTGAGGAAAAAGAAAAAAAAGGTTTTCCTCATAAATGCAAGAAATGTGGTTACAATGAAAGTGAAGTTCATGATTTAGGTGCTTCATATAGTGATGAATCAAGTGTATATTTATTTAAATGCCTAAAATGCGGGTATGTAGAAAGAGATGCTTATGGTTCTAGTAACGGATAACTATTGTTCGTTAAATCTCGCAACTTTTCCAAATCCTTTTCCATAGACTCCCATAAAAGCATTTGAGTCGTGATATGTAAGAGTACCAATTTCTATGAAATGGCTCACTCCTTTAGAAATTAAACTCTGGTCTTCTAAAGATTTTACAACTCCGTAAACCCAAAAACGACTTTGATCAAAATCACGATAAGTTAATCTTCTATCAAGAACATCGTTTGTATCAACACATAAAACAAAACCATCTGGAATGTTCTCTAAATCTCTTATGTTTCCTTCTCTCATAGATTGTTGTATATTTTTATAATCAAATAATCTTTCATCATATGCCCAAATCTCTAAATGTTTTTCAGAATTTAATTTTAGACCTCCTAAAATCTTATGTCTATTAGAAAATTTGATAGGATTAGGTGCTTCAGTTAGAGGTCTTGAACCTAACATATTTGCATTTTCCCATAAGTGGTCTATTGCCTGACTAATTTTGTTATGTCTATCATATTCTTTACCTGTTCTATCATTCATTAAGGTTTCAAATCTAGTTAAATCAAAAAAAGCATCTATTTCTTCAGGAGACATCTTTACTTTATCTCCGTGTTTGGTTATTTCATTTCTCACCCAAACTCTTTGTTCTGTTCCATCTGGTTTTAATCCCTCTCTTATTCTATACTCGCTATGTGAAATTTGAAAAGGTAGTTTACTTTCACAACAAGGCATATCACATATATCTCTTATTACTTCTCCAGCAACCATATCAGACATGTCTGCAATTCTTATCTCTCCAGCACGATTGTATTTTGTTGTTCTATTTCCACTTTGTATTAATTTCAATTCTTCTATAACATAAGGGCATTTTGGATCTCCATGATAAGGATCACAGAATTGACTACTAAGAACAATAGCTTGTCCTTCAGAAAGATCTGGAACTTCAACTCCCTCAGGTAAAGGATCTCTTGCTTCAAATTTATCACATAAACTTTTGTATGCAATACTATCTTTATCTCTTGCTGTAAATCCCCAAGTTTCTGTTAGTTGCACTCTTCTAGCTCTTTTAGGGTGTTCACAGAGTGCTTCACCTTTTCCTTTAGGTACACCACCCATATAATTACATGAAGAACAATTAACACCAGAATCTTCTCTAGATTTCCTAAAATGATTTTGGTTGTCAAAATCAATTTTTCTTAATTTTTCAGCTAATCCTTGTTCTGACATTTAAAGAAATGAATTTTTCAGCTTATAAAATATATTATACTGACTAATATATTTAAGGTTCTGGTGCCTCAAGAATTAATTTTGTATTTTCCTTCAATACATTTGCTAACTGTTTCCCATCTTTAGCACTATAAACTGTAGCACCAAGACTTTTTAAACCATTAAAAGTATGAGAATTTACATCAAATGCAATTACATATAAATTAGTAGGAACATCATTTGGATTTCTTACATTTTCTTCAATTATACTTTTATAAACTTCTACAGGATCTCTACCAGTTGTATTTGCCCCGTCTGTAAGCAAAACAATATTCTTGTTTCCATATCCTGTTTTATCCAACTCTCTTTCTGCATAAGCAAGAGCTATTCCTAATGGGGTACCTCCTGAAGTTTTAAGATCTTTTATATTTGATTCTAATCTTTTTCTGTCAAATTTACCCATTGGAACTAGCTTTGAAACATGACTATTGGGCATGTATAATATTCCTGCCATAACATCATGGTCTTTAGAATAATCTTCATAATCTCCAAAAACTCCTTCTGAAGCTTTTATTGCACTATCTATTTTTCTTTCTCCTTCAACTCTTCCATCCATACTTCCTGAAGTATCTATAACAAATTCAGTTGCTTTTCCTTCAAAGTTACTAACAAGAGTTGAAGAACTAACATCATAATCATCTCTTAAATTTATATTTAAATTAGATTCATCAGTTGCTCCTCCACAACCAGAAGTTCCAAATAAACTTCCCCCAATTATTCCTATACTTACAAATCCATTCCTAACATAATTTTTCATATTTTTTCAATTAAACTCCCATATTTAAACATTTTCGTTTTTAATTTAAGCATAATATATCAGAAAAATTAAATTAAATTTTATTCATCAAATCAGCCTGTCAAGTACAATAACATTAATACCTTCTTCTGTTAATTCTTCAATCTCACTTTCTTCAAGAATGTCTCTTGTAAGACGATCTTCATCATCAGTATTATATGGTAAGTCCAAAAAACCTGAATCACGCGAAATTCTTCCTGTATAAACAGTTTTTATTTCATCTCTTTTTAACATTTTTACCACTTCATTAGCTTTGTACACATAGTCTCTTGATCCACATTGAATAAATGTAACTAATTTATCTCCTTGTCTTAAAAATACTTCAACCCCCATATCCAGCTTGAGGTCCTTGATTATACGCATAAGAATCTTCAACATGAAAAGCATAATACTTTTTGTCTAATTTAAGTGCACCTATTTGCTCAAGTCCTTTTTGTACCCTTGCTATTTCTTCATCAGATATTGTAGAAAGGTCATCTCTTTTAAGACAATTAAGCAAATGACTTATTGTTGCAATGTCTCTTTCATCAAATTCAAAAGATAATCTTTCAAGACTTTCTTTGTCTGTTTTAAACATTATTTTTCAATAAAACATCTGCTTATAAGCATTGTTATAAAATAAAAAACACGCCCAGAGCAGAAGGCTTGAGGGCGTTAAACTTTTAATGATATTTGGAAGCTCGCTAAGAAGTAACTACTATTTATGACTAAGCCTCTTTTTATGAACAGCTAGATATCTTCTTATGAAATATTTAACAAAACCATCTTCCCCTTGAGTTAAGGCTTTATAGTATGAATTTCTTTTCTTATATTCTATAATTAACATAGGATATCCATTATGCCATAAAATATGATTCATTATCAGTCTCCCAATTCTTCCATTTCCATCTCCAAAAGGATGTATAGATTCAAATTTAAAATGAATTCTTCCAGCAAGTTCAACAGGATTTAATTTATTTTCATTTTTATTGATAAAATCAATTAATTGATTAATAAGTGCATGGACCTCATGCCAGTCTGGAGCAATGTAAGAACCAACTCTTACTAAATAATCCCTATACTTTCCAGACAAATCTGGTTTTGTTTCCCCAAATATTTCCTGATGCCACTTCAATAATAATTTGTTAGAAATTTTTTCTTTATTATTTAACATATTAAGAAAAATCCTACTATGGGCATCTGTTTCCTTTATATCTCTTAATGGTTTATTGGGAGCAATTTTATCATGAATTATTTCACGAGCTTCTTCCAAAGTTATTGTACTTCCTTCAATTGCATTAGTGTTATAAGTAAATGCTATAGAAATCTCCTCTAATTCTTTGTTTTTAACACTCTCTGGAACTCTCTTCCATTCAACCTGAAAATTTTTCTTGATGGATTCTAATTTTTTATCTAAACCAATCTTAATCTCTTTATTAAATTCTTCCTTAATCTTTTCTATATCTTTTGGAATTTCTTTCCCAAGATATTTTTCTTTCTTGATAACTTTTTTCCCTTCTCTCACACTGCTTTCTAAGTAATAATACTTCTGTTTGCCCCTCGTACGTTTACGGATTTTTACCATATTATATATTGCCCCTACATGTTTATATATTTTACGGTTTTAAGAAATAATGTAGGGGGATACGCCCAGAGCAGGATTCGAACCTACGCACCCCAAAGGGTCCAGATTAGCAATCTGGCGCGTTAACCACTCCGCCATCTGGGCTTTCTTGCCAAGTTGGAAAGCAATAGATACTGAGATCTTGATCTCTCCATCTGGGCTTAAGATAGAAATAAATTTTAGAGATTTAAATCTTTGTGTTCTTATTTAAGGAAAATAATCTAAGGTTAATATTTAGTCTTTTTTCAATCAAAGTGAAACATTTCAAAGTTTATCAAAAACTACTAATAATATATAATTAATAATCTAAATACTTTTAAACTTTATTCTAACAATTCTTTTATGGAAAGAAAAGAAATAACTTTTGACCCAAAAGAAAGTGAAAGAGTAAAAAAGTTTCTTAATAGAATGGGTTCAAGATCAGATTCAGAATTAGAAACATTAGAAAAAGGAACTTTATGGGTTCAAAGAGTATATTATAACACTATTGAATCTAGAGAATATGGTGGAAATCGTTGTGACAATCATATGGCTGAAGAAATTTTAATGATGCCTTCAGACCAACCAGGTCGCTTAATTTCCTATCGGGAAGAATGGGATCCTGTATATATTGAAGAAACCTTAGCAATAGATTTAGTCCGAAGAAAAGTTTTAGGTTTAAAATAATACACTTTTACTAATTTGTTATCTATTCATCTTCTTAAAATTAACCCCAAAAAGTTATAAAGATCCTGGATATATTAACTTATATGGAATATGATGAACTAAGATTAGATGAGCTAAGGTATCAGGTAATAAATTATTTTGAAGGTCGGTTTAAAAAGTTCGGTTTACGTTATGTGCAGGATATATTTCCTTCGAAAAAAGTAATCGGATCTTCTTCTGAACTTTGTCTATTAATGGAAAACCTGGGAAATATGGCAGAAAGCTATCTTACTAAAGTGCTTGGTGATTTGGAGGATGAAGGAAAAATAAAAATAAGAGTTGTAGACGGCAAATTTATGGATGGAGTGAGAGCCATACATGCAAGAAGGCAGAGTTTTAGAAATAAAATTGAAGATAATCAACTTCCTGGGAATCTTGAAAGAGAGATACAGAATTTAACTTTTTCCTCAGAATACAATATTGCAGGAGATAATACCTTAGCAATATACGTTTATTACAGGGATATTGATTTAATTATTGAGGCTATTGAAGCTGTCTAATTTAATTCATTTTTTTAAAAAAGAAAAAATGATACACCTAAAATTTAACCTTAAAACTGCATTTTAAGGCTTTTCCTTCCAGTTTTTTAGTATATAGTAAACTAAATATTTCTTTTTATACTAAAATATGTAGGTTATTTAATGGTATCACTCAAGACATTTAAAAAGTTTGTACCAGGCAAATTGAAAATACCTAAAGCTCACTGTGAAGTTTCATTTACAAAAGAATTATCAGAAAGAGAAAGAAAAAAAATTGAAAAAGTTGCTGAAGAAGGAGTAGTTGTTTATGATACAAGACATGGAATATTTTATTTAGAATATAATGGAAAAAACTTTCCTATTGAGATTAGAGATACTGATACTATACCTGATTATATGTTTAATCGTATAAAAGTTGAAGTTCCAAAAGGACTAGTTCCAACAGAGTTATGTACTACAGGACGTAAAGATAAAACTCATGATGAGATATATTGTTATTTAAATCCATTTTCAAGAACATGGATAACTCCTCAAAGACAAGCAGTTCCATCAGCTTATGAAGGAAGGTTATGGGGATATTTGTCAGATTTACTTAAATCAGAAATAGTTGATTTTAATTCTACAGAAAGTAGAAAATTAAAAGACAAAAATAGAGATACATTATCAAGATATGTTACAAATACAATTGCTAATCGCAGATAGCGGAGGCGGGATTTGAACCACGCGATCTCCGGGTTATGGGCCCGACGAGGACTCCAGGCTCCTCTACTCCGCTGTAATATTCTAAAAACGAAGGCATTTTTAAAGCCTTCTAAAATATATTTATTATTACTCAATTATTTATAAACAACATAAATTATCTTGGGTCATGAAGAGAGGAGATAGGAGAGGAGATAGGAGAGGAGATGACTTATTAAGAAACTTACACGGATTTGGTAATCAAGTAGAACTTGTAAGAAAAAATATATCTATTCCCTTAGATCAGATGGAGTTTAATTTTTCAAGTTTTGGTAAAAGACCTTACAGCACAAGCATAACTACATTTAGTGGTTATTGTTTTGAAAAAGTTACAGCAGCAATATTTGGAGGCTATCATCATAAAGGAGCTATAATCTCATATGATAATGGAGAAGAAGTTATCCAGCCAGATGTATCAAATCATAGAGATAGAATATATTATGAGGTTAAATCATGCCAGTGGACAAGTCAGTTAAAATTAATAAGAACTCAAATTGAGAAAAATCTTAGGTGGATGTTACATGAAGATTCTGGAGAAGATACTGAGAGCAATTTTGTTTTTTATAGGCATAGAATAATGAATATGCAGAGAAGAAATTTGACAAAGCAAGAGTTGTTGGATGAAATGTTGGATAATGGAATTTTATATGCTATTAAGACCCCAATATCAATCTCAGCTCAGTTCTTCCTTCATCCAGGTAAGATAGACAAAAAAAGATATGTACTAAATACCTATGATTACTCAGATAGAATAAAATATGGATATGGAAGCTATCAAATATTAAGCACATCTGCAATGTTTTTAAATGATTTAATTAAAAGTCCTGAAGATACAATAGGAAATTTGGGTTTAGATCCAGATGATTTTGAGGTAGAAAGAGCCAGAGTTTCAGGAATTAAAGTAAATAAAAGAAAATTAGCAGAATTTCCAATGATGTTTATTAAACAAAAAGATGTTAGGAAATGGATTGCTGAAAATAAAGAGATTTTTGAATTTTTATTTGGTAAAGTTAGAGATGAAAATGTAACTCTTCCGCAATATGATCCAAATGATGAAGCTTACGGAGATCCAGAAAGATATAAGCCAAAAAATTACTCTGAATGTGAAGTACCATTTGAAATTCCTGAAATAGAACCAGATGATTTTGAAGAAGGTGATGGTTTTCTTTTCTAATAAATAATTCTAATAACAATATTTTTATACCTCTTAATTTTTATTTCTATATGCTTATTTTAGGAATTGATGATGCTGGAAGAGGCCCTGTTATTGGGCCAATGGTTCTTGCAGGAGTTCTTATTAAAAAGGAAACAGAAAGAGAATTCATAGAATTAGGTGTAAGAGACTCAAAAACACTATTGCCTAATAAAAGAGAAGCTCTTGCAAAAATAATAAAAGAAAAGGCAATTTCCTGGTTTCATGTTATAATTAGTGTTAATGAAATAGATGATGTAAATAAAGATGGAATGAATTTAAATGACAGAGAAGCAGTTGCATCTGCTATGATAATAAATAAGCTGAACAAGAAAAAAGAAAATATCAAGGTAATAATAGACTGCCCTTCAGTTAATATAGAAGCATGGAAAAATTACTTAGAAAAATTCCTTGTGGGAAGAGCAAATCTTGAAATTTCATGTGAACATAAGGCTGATGAAAATAATGTAGTTGTTGGAGCTGCCAGTATTTTAGCCAAAACAATTAGAGATGCTGAGATTGAAAAAATAAAAAAATCTTTAGGAGTAGACTTTGGTTCAGGTTATACAGCAGATCCCTTAACAAGAAAATTCATTTATACAAGCTATGATAAATATAAGGATAAAGGAATATTCAGAGAATCTTGGTCAACAATAAAAAAGCATAAACTTATCAGAAAACAAAAGAAGCTGTTTTAGTTTGTATAGATTGAACCTATGAAAGTGTTTTTATACTAAGAACACTTAAAACTATTATGTCTATAATAACTACTCAATGTCCAACTGGACCATTAAAATATGAAGAGTGTATAGCAATTTTTGGTACAAAAATAACAGGTTATATCCCTATTTTGTTCATTTCAATTATTCTAGGCTTTTTGTTATGTTTTATTATATTAAAATTAAGGAAAAAAGAGTTTAATACAAAGAAATATATAATATTCAGTTTAATTGTTTCATTAATAATATTCATAGTTTTATCAGCAATTGTTATATATCTTAACTACCAAGTTGTTTACTAAGCTCTTAAATCTAAAAATCTTCCAACTTGATATTCTAAACCCTTACCTTTTGTTTCTTCTACTTGCTCAACTCTTCTGGTTTTTTGCTTTATTCTTCTAAACATTTCAAGTCTATAAGCCTGGCTAGCATAAACAATTTGCATTGCTTGATACGCATAATCCATATTTACTCTCATTTTTCTTATTAAATTCGGTATATTAACCTTTAAAAATCTTCCTTGCTATTCTAACTTTATACTAGAGGTTGTTAATGGTCTTTATAAAAAAGCTGGTGATGCATGGATTTAAGAGTTTTGCTAATAGGACAGAGATACCTTTTGATAATGGAATTAATGTAATTATAGGCCCAAATGGTTCTGGAAAAAGTAATATTACAGATGCTCTGTGTTTTGTTCTAGGCCGTCTAAGTAGCAAAAGTTTGAGAGCTTCAAAAGCTTCTAATTTGCTCTTTCAGGGAAATAAAGATAAAAAACCATCACATGAAGCTTCTGTTGGAATAATATTTGACAATTCAGACAAAGGTTTGAAACTTGAAACAAAAGAAGTTCATATAGAGCGTATTGTAAGAAGAAAAGGAACTTCAATTTATAAAATAAATAATGAAGTGAAAACAAGACAGGAAGTTTTAGAATTATTAGCAAGTGGTGGAATTGATCCAAATGGTTTTAATCTTGTTCTACAGGGAGAGATTGCTTATTTAGTTAAAATGAGGCCTGAAGAAAGAAGAATTATTTTAGAAGAAGTTGCAGGTATTTCTATTTATGAGTCAAGAAAACAAAAATCTCTTAGAGAAATTGAAAAAACAGAACAAAAATTAAAAGAAGTTTCTGCAGTGCTTAGGGAAAGAACAGCATATCTGAAAAATCTTGAGGAAGAAAGAAAACAGGCTTTACGTTTTAAAGAGCTGGAAAAAACACTAAAACAATGCAAGGCAACAATCATAAAGAAGAACATTGATGAGAAAACAAAAAAAATTGAAGAAGTTAAAAAAGAGGTTTTAAAAAATAATTCTTATAAAGACAATTTAAAAGAGGAAATTCTTAAAATAAATAAGGAAATTGAATCTCTAGAATTAAGAACTAATGAAATAAACCAGTATATTCAGAAAACAACAGGATTTGAACGTGAAAGCCTTAATGACGAAGTAACAGAGCTAAATGTTAGAGTAGCAAGTGAAAAAGCAAGGCAGGAAAACTTTGAAAAAAGGCTTTCTGAAAATCAGTTCAGAAAAACAAGTTTAAAACAAAATATCAAAGAATTAGAGTCAGAAATAGAATCTCTAAAAAAAGAATCACCTAAAGTATCAAAGAGACAGTCTTTGTTAAAAGAGAAAAAATCAGAGCTTGAAAAAATAGAATCTGAAAGAGAGCTTTTATTTAATGCAAGAACAGAGATTAATACAATTAAAGAAAGGATAAGGGAAAAATCAAAATATCTAGAAAAAGCATCTTCAGAAAGCAAATTAATTTTTAATCAAATATCTAGAATGTCAGAGGATATTGTTTCTAAAAGCATAAGTGAAGCAGATTCAGAAATGAAAAAAATAGATTTAAAAATAAAAGAACTTGAAGATACTCTAGCCTTAAATATTAATAAAAGAGAAGAAATAGGCAATAAATTATCTGTAATAGATTCTATTATTGAAAGAAATACTAAAATAAAAATTAACATACCAAAAAAAGATATATGTCCTATATGTCAAACAAAATTAACAGAGTCACATAGAGCCCATGTAATGGATGGAGCTGAAAATAAAATTAAAGAGTCTAATACTCACAAATTAAGTTTTCAGAAAAAAGTTGAAGATTTAAATGAAAAAAATCAGACAATAAAAGATTCAATAAAATCTTTTGAAGATGCTCTAAAAAGGAAGAATAATGAGCTTGGAGTTCTAAAAAACATAGAAGATAAAAAAGAAGTTATGAAAAAATTGATTGATGATGAAAAACAAATTAAGCTAGAAATACAAAAACTAGAAGAAAAACACAATTTGTTATCAAATAAAATAAATCATAAAGATACAATTGAAGAAAAATATAATAAATTATTTTTTGAAATGCAGGAATTATCATCAAGAACAGATGAAAATCTGGATACAACTATTCTTTACAAGGAAAGGGAAATAGAAAATGTGAAAAATGTTCTTAAATCCATAGATAAAGATGAAATAGAAATCAAATCTGAATTATCAAGAATGTCTGAACAAATAAATTCTGATGAAAAAGAGCTTGATAAAAAAGAATCTGCATTGGATGAATTAGGTGAAAAATTCCAAAAACTATTTGATGAAAGAACTAAAATTCAGGAAAAAGTAAAGGATAAAAATACTTTGCTTGTTAACAAGCAAAATGCTCTTGGTAGAATAGATGAAATAATAAATAATTTAAGGGTAGATATTGCAAGAATATCTGCAGAAAAAGAATCTCTTGATTATGAAATAAAAGAATTCCATGGAGTTGAGTTCATACAAGGAAGCATTCAGTTTCTTCAGGAAAAGTTAAAAAAAACAGAACAAACTCTTTCAACAATAGGAAATGTTAACATGCGTGCTTTGGAAACTTATGACGCTATTAAAAAAGAATATGAAGAAGTTTATAAAAAAGTAGAACAGTTAGAAAAAGAAAGAGATCAGATACTTACCATAATTGCTGAGATTGATAATAAAAAGAAAAAAACATTCATGAAAACTTTCAAAGCAATTAATGAGTTATTTACTAGAAATTTCTCCCAATTAAGTTCAAAAGGAAGAGCATTTTTAGAAATAGAAAATCCTGAAAATATGTTTGAAGGTGGAATAAATATAATGATAAAAGTAGCTAAAGGAAAATATCTGGATATTACTTCTCTGTCTGGAGGAGAAAAAACTCTTGTTGCTTTATCGCTTATTTTTGCAATACAAGAATTTAACCCATATGCTTTCTATATTTTAGATGAAATAGATGCAGCTTTAGATAAAAGGAATTCAGAACTATTGTCTAATTTATTAAAAAAATATATTAAAACAGGCCAGTACATAATAATAAGTCATAATGATTCAATAATCACAGGAGCAGATATTCTTTATGGAGTTTCAATGAATAATGGTATAAGTAAGATTCTTAGCTTAGAAGTTAAGGAAACATAGATAAAAGAATATGAAGTTTAATTAATAAAGCCCTAACTTCTGAATTTAAATCTTTTTTTATCTATCTCTTCAATAAAGAAAGCTTCATCAAGAGCTTTTGGATCATGAATTGTTTCACCAGTTTCATTTAAAGGAGCTAATACAACTCTTGTAGAAAAACTTCTGTCTGGTTTAGGATTTTCTCCATTATCATTAAAAAAATAAGTTACCAACCCAGGATAAGTTTGAGCAGATTGTCTTATACTATCAGCAATACTAATATCATACCCTCTTTGAACAGCTTTAGGTGTGTAGAATTTATCAATATATCTTGGTTCAGGAGTACTTCCAATTAGACATTTCTCTTGAGGTGTTAAAAACATTGCCCAATTAACATCTTCTAATCCACTCATTTTTAAATCAATTCCCTCTCATCTCTCCACATTTGAATTCTATCCTGACAATATGCTTTAAATTCAGAAGTTCCTATCCAACCAGATCCTATAGAAGCCACTTCAGCTTTCCTATCAGGAAATATTAAATAGAAATCACGTAATCCCATTTCTGTTGTCTCAATATCAAAATACTCTCTCATAAAAGAGTTTATTCCTTCTTCCATGAAATCAATTGGTTCATCATCTCCTATCTTTGAAATCCAAGATTCTAAATAGTTTTTAAGAGCTGCTTTTTCAGACCATTTAAGCTCAATTCCATAACCTTTTTTAAGAATTAAATAACACTGCTTTAAGAAACCATCATTGTAGTCCATTTTAAATATTATTTATTATCCAATTTTTTTATAAAATTATAAAATATAAAAGAAAAAAAGGGTCTGAATGTAAATTGATTTCCATTTTATCTTGAATGAGTTCTATCTCCAACATATTCTACTCTTCCAAGTACTAATCTTTCTTGCTTATCTTCATGTGTTTGTGTATTATTTCTTTGTTCTGTTTCCATTTTATTTCTTCTTATTTTATTTAAGCCTCTCTATCTACAGAATTTGGAGAGGTTTCTCCATTGGTATGGTAAGCATCTTGATTGTTAGACACAGAAGCATGAATAAATCCTAATGAATAAATTCCACCGAAGAACATTCCTAATCCAGCATACAAAAAGCTAGTATCTTTTTCATATGAAGCAACACCCATAATAACAATTCCTGTTAAGGAAGTAGCAACTGACCCATATGTTACATCTTTTTTAGAATATACTTTAGAGTTATCATTTATTGGTTCTTTTCTTGTTATTTCTTCTAAATGTCTCATTTTCTTCTTATTTTATTATTGTTTTTAAATATTATTATAATTCGTTTTTTCTTTTTAATATTAAAAAGAAAAAAAGGAGAAAGAAAAAATAAAAAGTTAAAAATTTAGTAGTAACTCTCTCCGAATTCTTCTGTTTTTTCCGGCCTTCTTGTAAGCAATACTACCAGGATTACAACGAGAACAACAAATATTATTGCTAATACTATTGTAAGAGCAACGATATTGCTACTTGTTGATCCACCTGAAAGTGCTCTGCCTTCTACAGTTGCAAGGTATTGTGCTTCTTTTGTGAAGCTGTCAGATATTGCTGAAACTGAGAATGGGAATGTTCCCTCTCTGTTTGCAGTTACATAAACTTTCACAATCTTGCTTGAACCAGCTGGCACAATTGCCACAGGTTCACTTAATCTGATACTTAAAGCATCAGAAGTTGTAGGGGCCAAGTTGTAGATAGCTATTTTGTTACCTGAGTTCACAAGAACAAGGTCATATGATGTTTCTTGTCCAACAGCAAATTGTTTGCTTGTAGGATTTGAAAGTACACTACCTTCTGCTCTTGGGGCTGATACTGTTAAGCTTTTAGTAACAACTGTTTCAGTGTCACTATTGTAAGCTCTAACACTCATTTCATACTTACCAGATTTTGCGTCTTCTGGTATTGTTATGAAAAGCCTTCTCTCTCTTGAATCTGCTTGATCACATTCTCCGTCATTACTATCGCACACGTCTACTGGAGATAGGTCTTCAAAGTAAGCACTTCTTGAGATACCTAGTTCAGGTATTTTTACAGTAACAAAAGTGTCTTCAGCTTCCTGTCTTCCCATGTTCTTAAGAACAACAGTGATAGGTACTGTTTCCCCAGGTTTTGCATTTGATTCAAAATCAACCAAAAGCACTTCTAGGTCATCAGCCATTCTCTGTCCTTGAAGAGTTAATTCTTCTTCATAGTTTCCAGAGTCAGTTTCAACTCTTACAAAAAGAGTTAATTCTTCTTCAGGGTCCACATCACTAGGGACATTCACAGAAAGTCTAAGCCTGTATTCTCTTCCTTCAATAAGGTCAGCAAAATCATTTTCAACAAATGTTCCGCTTCTCTCACCTTGGAACCAAGCCGACACTACTACATCGCTTGCATTTTCATTAGCAGTAAAGTCTAATGTTACAGGAACTCTTGTTCCAGCAACAATTGCTACATTATTGCTTGTCGCATCTAAGCCATCTACTTCAATTTGATGTACATTGACATCAAGACTTGATGTAGCTGCTACGATACTGGCAACAAATGCAACTGCTAAAATTGCTACAAGTGAAGCCAAAACGATATTTTTTTTCATTTTGGATATATGTTTATTTAGGTTAATTTTGTCACATTATCTTGATTTATAAACTTTATGGTGACAACAAATTGGATGTAACTACTAAGTGATACAAAATAACCGATAGCAAAGATTAAATATATGTTATAACAATGTTATAACAAATGGCAGTACCAAATAAACGAGTATTTTATCGTCGGGCAATTAAAGTTGGGAACAGTTCAGGAGTATTACTTCCTAAAGCATTTCTAGGACATTATGTTAAGGTAGCAGTTATATCTCCACCGAAAAATATTAAGAAAGATGTTACTTCAATACTTGATTCTTTTCTTGAAGAAATAATTGGAGTTTACTTAATTAGTGAAACTGAAGATCAAATTGAGATACTAGCAATTTCAACCAACATAAATAAACACTTAGAAAAAAGAAATTATTTTGTTGATGTAGTACCACTAAATGTTTTGAAAAAGTCTCTAAAAGAAAAACAAGAAACTAGAGAAAAAATAAAATCAGCAAAACCAATTATAAACAAAATGCTTTTGTTTGAACTGAAAAAATTAATTTAAATTAATTTCATTCCAAACTTTCAAACTTAAAACAGAATCTTTTACAGGATCAGGAGATTCATTAATTATTGTAATATTACATTTATTTTTCACAGCTTTCAACTCTTTAAGTAATTCTTTAAGCTCAGTTTTAGGAGTAAGTATATGGTGCTTTTCTCCCTTATCTCCATAAACAATTCCAGAGAAATGGCAGTGCCACTCTTTGAATTCAGAAAACTCTGAAACCATTTCCTTATAACTCATTTTGCCATTTGATCTTGCCTTTAAATGAGCAAAGTCAACACAAAAACTGCACTCAGTTTCTTTAACTAAAGACTTTATGTCTTGCACACTACCAAAAACATTAACTTTACCCATTGTTTCTAAACAAAGCTTGACTTTCCACTTATTTTTCTTAATTTCTCCCATTAACTCAATAACTACCTTCTTTATATTATTATAAGATTCTTCTTTAGACATTTTACCATAATAACCAGGGTGTACAACAACAGCATAACATCCAAGCTTTTCACCAGTTTTTAAACAATCAAGAATTCTTTTCTTACTAGCTTCAATTTTAACTTTTTCAGCAGAATTTAAATTTAACCAGTATTGAGCATGAATACTTAATTTAATTCCATATTTCTCAGAAGCTTCCCTTATTGCCTTAATGTCTTTATCTTCCTTAATATAAACTCCATAAGTAAAAGCAATTTCACACGCTTTAATTCCAAGTTTATGATAAGCCTCTAAATTACCAATAGCCTCTTTCACACCTCCTAAACCACTAGGCCCAAATATAACTGTCATAACTATTTATAGAATATAAATATTTAAATATATTATGAATTGAACTAAAGTATGGTAGAAATTGATCTTGTAAAACTAATAGGGGAAGCTTCAACTCTTACAGAAGCACTTTTATGCTTTAAAGGGTACACACATTATGGTTAATTCTCATTTTGGTGACTCTAGTTATAGAGTAATAGAATTAAGGGAAACATTTGCCATTCTTGAAGATGTAGCAAAATCAAATACTCAATATCTTCACCCATATGGAACAAGCGTAGCTTATTATGTTGATAGAGTTGTAGAAGAGAAAGTGCTAAGTTAAAATTAATTTAATTTAAAAAGCTTGTTAATCTAAATTAGTTAATCCAAGGCATATTTTAATGGAAATATCAGTTTTTAACATTGTAAATTGATCTGCCGAACCAATTTTTTTTATAACTCTTCTTTTATCTAATGCTCTGATCTGATTTAATAATATAGTAGAATCATTTTTTAATCCAGATGTTCCTTTGTTTAAAAGAACATTAGTAGGATATTCCTTTTCATAAATTTTAGAGGTAATTGGAGCAACTATTGTTAGTGAGCTGAATTTATTTAAGTTATTACTTTGAATAACAAGAGCAGGTCTAATTTTTCCTTGTTCAGATCCTTTTACTGGTTCAAAATTAACGAGTAGTATGTCTCCTCTTTTTATTTCCATTATTTTCAATTTCTCCATTCCATTCCCAATCAAAATCATTATCAATTACTTCCCATTCTTTGACTATTTTAAGATTTTCTTCAGCCATAACCTTACACCCCTCAATCAATAATTCTTTTTGCTTCCTTCTCTGCTCTTCAGAAAATCTCATCAGCTTTAAAATTACATCTTCATATGTTTCTTTTTCATTCTTAAGTCTGTCAAGTTCTTTTTTTACACTCTCATTTAATTGTATTGTTGTTACCATAATTCTATAGTGTAACTATAGTATATAAATTTTATGATTTTTAAAAAATTCAGTGTTAAAAAGCTTGTTAATTATTCTAAAACTACTTTTTTTATTACTTCATCCAAATCCTCTTCTCTTATTCCTAAATCTCTATAAAATTTTTTCCAGTCTCTTGATTAAAATTGAGAAACATAAAACTCTTTTGTAATAGGTTTATATCCAAGACATATTCTTATACCTTAATCTAGAGAAAAACATCTTTTTAAAGTATCATAAAGTGTTCCATCAAAGTCATATGCTAATTTTACTTTATTCATTTTATTCAGCTCCTCTTCGTTCCTCAACTCTTTCTCTTACTTCAGCAGCTTGTCTTTCCCTTCTTCTTTCTTCAAGCACAGATTCTATTTTTTCCAGTTCTATCTTCATGCAAGGAGGACAATAACTATGGCTTAATCCTTCATAAAATAGGTTATGTAATCCATATTGGAGATTTGATTTAGGTATCCAATATTTTCCAGGTTTTATAGCCTCACATACACAACATACTACAAGTAATTCATCTGCACTAAAATTTCTCCATTTACTATTCATACTCCCATTATCTTCACACTATTTATAAGCCTTTCTATTTACTAAGATAAAGTAGTAACAAAAAGAAGGTGATGGGAATTAATTTATACAAGCAGAATCTAAAATCAGTTCTAAATTTCCACTTACTCGCAGAATAGATTCTTCTGCATCTGATTCTGAAAGTTCTTTTTTTAGTTTTTCATACTGTGCTGCAGTTATTGGAACCTCAATATCTATTTTTGTTGGAGTATATTTGCCAGCTTCTTCTGCTTCTGCTGTCGCAGACACAACAGCATAATACATTCTATTCATTGGATTTTGATACAATTCTTTTAATGAAGCTGTTCCACTTATTTTAATTATCAGTTCCATATATTTTATTATTGGAACTGATTTATAAGTATTCATATACTTCACTAACTACGATACGAAATCCCAAGAGAACTAAAACTCATAGTAGTGGGCCTTTGTCAAATCATTGCTTTCTTCTTGTTCTATTATATTTGATTGATTGACAAATTCTTTTTCAATTCCATAAGCAACGCAGAATCCAAGTGTTAAAAATTCTAAACCTGTTATATCAATTAGTTTTGATGTTTCTTCTCTTTTCTTCTCTGTTTCATTAATCTCTCGATTTGAAATATTTTTGAACTTGATTATATTGGTAAAATTGATGACCTATTTCATAGCAACCAGCAATTATTCCAAGTGTGGAAATCCCTCTTAAACAACATCCTAATCTTCTAATTCTTTTTACTTCTATAACATTAAATAATAAACAGATATTTTAAAGATTATTGAAGTAATTAGGTTATAAATCAAATGATAAAATAATTAATTAAAACCTATTAAAATAAGGTAAAGATATTGTATCATTATAATTAATATCCAGAACTATTAGTAGAATTAGCAGTTGCGTTAGCGCTTGTACTAGTGTTAACATTGCTAGTTATATTCTGCCCTGAAAATACATTTATATTAGCTATCTCGCTTCCAATCTTTCCAACATTATCCAATATATACTGATATAATTGCTCTATTATAAGAGATTGCATACCTTCTTTTAATGCTCCAGAACAACTTTCACTATTTGTTTCAGGATAACTTACAACTCCAAAAGGCACAGCACACTTCATCTCTTTATTTACTAATCTTAAGCTTTTTACTGAACCTTTTCTTAAATCAAGTAATTTAACATTAACAATACATTTATTCAAATTATTAACCTTAGTTTTTCCCTCTATTCTATACTGCCAGATAACATCTCCTGCATCATTTGTATAACTTGCTCTTCCACATTTCTCAAGTTTTGTTTCCCAACACTGAAGATTTTTACATGTAGGAGTGTAAACAAATGTAAAATATAAAGCTACACCTAATACAATAAGAATTAATATAATAACTAACACCCCTTTAGTCATGAAGTATTATGGTGAAAATTGTTTAAAAAACTTCCTAATTTAATTAATCAATCTTGCTTATTTGGTTTTAAGATTATTTTCTCCTCTTTTTGATCAAATGTTATAACAAATTTATCAAAGAATCCTGCCCTTCCCAAGATTACAGGTATTTCTTCATCTTTTACATCTAGAATGACTTTGACTGGAATATTATAGTTGTATATTTCATGTGGTTTTATTAATTCTATTTGTAGTTTTGTTTGTACTGATGGTACCTTGCCTCCTATACCTCTTGCTTCTTCTCTCTTTCCAGATAAATCTAAACCCAACAATTCAGCAACCTCTTTTGGAATTACTGATATATCTGCTCCAGAATCAACAAGAGCAATAAATTGGTATTTCCCACCAGAACCAGCTAAAGTAACTGGAATTGAAGGAGATTTTATTTCAACATTATCAGATCTTTTTACCAATTTATATTTGAAAGTAAGACTCATTTTAGAATATCATAGTTTCTTCACTTGGAACTTTTGCCAACAAAAACTTATTTCCACCAGCTATTTTATTAGCTTTGCTTGAAACCTCTTTTAAGTTTTTTCCATGAGAAATTATTTTATCATTGAATATAGCAATCCATTCCCCAATATACTTGCTAATATCTGTTTCCATAAAATACTGGTAATTAGACTGTTGTATTGTTTTCATGTTTATTTATCAAGCTCAATATTGTATATAAACTTTATTATTTAACTCATAAATTAGTTAATAATTAATTAGTTTTGTGTAGTCGTAGCCCAAGCATTGCCTACAAATCCTTGAGGATAATTATAAGGATTATAGACTACAGTTCCAACATCTAAGAACATATTATTACCTAAGTCTCCATTTACTCCACAATCTGCACTTCTATCTAATATCATTGCAGTTGGGGTATCTTTAATTAAATTATATCTTATAATTATATCTCCCATATTTTTATGAATTTCTTCTGTTTCTATATCTTGTATGTATATTGAAGTTTTATATATTGGATTTACAACTTTATCAAATGTATTATTCTCTATTGTCATATCATAGAAAGGGTCTATTGCTATTGCACTATTTTCTCCATAAAACAAATTATTATGAATATAACCCCCTTCTGTAACTCCTAAAGAGATGTGTAATGTATCATCTGCTCCACCAAAGTCAAGTCGTGCTCCTTCCATTCTTGTATTTGAAAGTTCTATATAATCAATCGGAAAAATAAGATATTTAATTGTTGTCTTATCAATTCCTCCTCCAGTTATTTTCAATGGCTTTTCTGTCCTGATAAAATTATCTCCATCTCCAAAAATTCCTTCTCCTATCAGTATTTCACTTGCATCTGAATATTGATTAGTTACTGCTACTGCTTGTTCTAATCCTGAAAATGTAGGAAAATTATTAGTTCCTCCATATTGAACATAGATAGTTCTTGCTGTTTGTAAAGACTTTTCTGGAGATAGATAAGAGTGAAGTGCTTTTGTTAAAGGGTTATTTGGTATAGGATTATAATTTAATGCTTGTGAAACATCTACATTCTCCCCTTCAACAAATCTGTCTTTTATTTCCTGTTCATCTAAATAAAAAGTATAAGGAGAAGGTTCTATATTTTGTCCTTGATGTGACCTGCTTACAGGACATCCTAAACCTAAAGCTAAAGTTAATCCTGCTAATCCTAAAGCTAACTTATTTTTGAGTTTCATAAAAATATAGCAAAGTTATTGCTTAAATATCTTTCTTTCTTGTTAAGAACTAAGTCAATGATTTTCAAAAGCTGATAAATTCAATACTCTCACTATTTTCTGTGAAGTTTTTAGCAGCTAGATATCTAATATCAAACTCTTCTAATATTCTTATTACTGTTGAAGTTGCTTTACCATCAATAGCAACTGCACAAGCATCTTTTACTCCATTCAAAAAATAACTTAATTTAGAAGTTGCTCCGCTTCTTAAAACTTCTAAATCTGAATTTAATATGAAAACTTTTTTACTCCTATCAACTTCTTTTTCTAAAAATTTCCTTAATTTATCAACATCAATTTTTTTCTCTTCTCTAACCTCTCTTTTCTCTTCTCTTGAGGAACTATTTGATTCTGAAACTCTAGAAGAAGGAGAAAATTCCTTTGCAGGAATTTTCTTCCTTAAACTAGCAAGTATCTCTTTTCCAGAAAGTTCTTCAACTTCCTTTCCATCAGGGGCAAATGCAATATATGAAATATTTGCATTGTCCATAACGTTCTTAGCTATTAGCTGTCCGCCACGATCACCATCTAAAAATAAAGTTATTTTTTTACTTTTAGAAAGTTCAATTATAGTTTTTGGAAGCTTTGTTCCATTCATACCTATTACATTGTAAACCCTATTTTCTAATAGATTAATGACATCAGCTCTTCCTTCAACGACAATTACTTCTTCCTCTGAATCAATATCTCCAGCAGGAAGTTCATCAGCGCCGTATGCTTGTACTTTCATAGCTCTAGTTCCTGTTTTAACAATACCTGAGATTTCTTTAGAGTTAGTATTTTGCATTCCTTCTAAAAGTTTTTTAGCTCTTTCAAGAATGTAATCTCTTTTATTTCCTCTAACATCTTCAATTCTTCCAATTGTTATCTTAGCTTCAGTTGGTCCAACCCTGTCAATAGTTTCAATAGCAGCAGCAATTAAACTTGTTTCACTCTGGTCTAAAGCAGTAGGGATTTTTATTGACCCTTTTGTTTTACCGCCAGAACTTTCAGTTTCTACTTCTATTCTTCCTATTTTTCCTTCCTTTTGTAAGTCACGAATTTCTAATTCGCTTCCTAAAAGACCTTCTGTCTGACCAAATATAGCTCCGATTACATCAGGCTTTTCTACCGGCCCAAGTGCTTCAAATGTAGCATGAATCATATATTTGATTGATACTGGACTTATTTTTGCCATATTTTATTAATTGACCTCCTTACAGTCATATTTATTTGTAAAGATTAAGAAATATCTGCTCTATCAAATAAGCATTAAGCTTAAAATTAAACATGATTGTGAATGTGATATGATAATGTACTGATATCTATCAATCTTTATTATAAAACCTAGTTCTGGAAGGTTTAAAAGGCTTTCTATTACTTAACTCTTGATTTTTATCCAATCATCAAAATCATCTAAAGTTACTACATCTCCTTCTCTTAAATTACCATAAACTTCAACAAAGTCTCCATTCTTTACACAAGACTGGTAAATCCAGAAATAAGTTGCAACAGTATATTCTTTATCCCTGTTCTTCATTTTAAATGATCTTGGACAGAAGTTAGTTCCAAAATCATCAGTTACTTTTCCCAAAATTTTAACCTTTCCATCAATTTTTTTATCAAAATAATTTTCAGGAATTTCACCCTTCTTATAAACAAACCTTATAGTTGATAATATTCCAGGAGAAATCTGAATAGAAGACCATTTATTAGCAAGCATTTTATCAAAACTATTTTTCTTAGAAAACTGACCATTGTATTTTTTTATCTGGTAATTAATATGTTCCCCAGTTATACTGGTTGCATTAAGGTAGTTTTTAATAAATTTGATATTTTGTTTTATTTTAACACAATTTTCCTTTCCATATATGACAAAATCTACATCTTTTTTCACATCAAATCCCAGTAAATAAGAGCCAATTATGCCCACGTCATAAATTTTAACTCCTGAAATCAAAAAAACCTCAATAAATTTACCCCATACACTTTCTTTAAGCTCTTCTAATGCTAATTTAGTTTTTTCTCTAGGATCAAATATTTTTTTAATGTTAGTTATTTTTCCAGGTTTTAAACTATTCAAAATAACTTTTTCATATTTTTCTCCATTTATTTTACTTAACCTATCACCTTTTTCATTTGGAGAAAAAACTTTACATCCATAAACATTTTTTTCATGCCAGTATCCCTTTACAATGTAGAAATTATCATTATTGTCTTGTACATAATGACAATCAAGAGCTTCCATTTTTAGTACAAATAAAGTTTACATAATCATTTTTACCACATTTTTCCCTTGAAATTTCTGTAAATGCATCAATTTTAAAACCATTCTCTCTAAGCATTTTTCCAATATTATCTCTGTTCGATCTAAATCTAAACCTAAGAAGTCTATATTTCCAATCAGAATCAATCCAACCTTCATTTTCATTTTCTGATTCAATAAAACCAAAAAAGACTGGAGCTCCAGGAATTAATTTTCTATGTATCTCTTTTAAAATTTCCTGAACTTTATTTTTAGGTGTTGTAGTTAAAGAGCAATTGGTCCACAAACCACCAAGAGATTCATCTTCAAAAATATCCATTTCTTGTTCATAATTCATTAGCCTTACTTCTAACCCTCTTAAAATACAAAGTTTTAACATTTCAGGAGAAAAATCACAACATAAAGGGTCTAAACCATATTTTTTTAGTTCTTGGGCATAAATTCCAGGTCCACTGCCTAAGTCAACAATTTTTTTAGATTTAACAAGCCTAGAAAATCTTGCTATTTCCTTTTGATATAAATAAGGAGCTTTATCAGTTCTTTTTTCATATTCTTTTGCATACTTATCATATAGCTCTTTTTTAATTCCTAATCTTTCATCATCACTTATATTTAATTCTAACAAAGAAACATCTTTAGAAGTTGATTCAGCTTGCCGCTTACTAATTTCAGATAACATATTCTGAAACTCCCCTTGTAATAATTTTTTCTTTCACACATTTTATCATGAATTCAAGAGAATATTTTATGTTATTATTATAAATAATCACTACTTCATTTTTCATTGACTGGCTAAGTAAGTAAGAATTAAGAAAAGATATAACATCTGAGTTATTATACCAATCAGTATTTTTGACTTTTCTTTTTGAGTTTTTAACATCACATCTCACTAACCTGCTTGATTCATTAATATTAAGAAAAAAGCTAATTTTATTTTTAGTTTCTATAAGAGAATAAAGTCTTGGTGTCGCATGTACTCCTTCTATTATAATATTTTTACCTTCTTTTTCAGTTATTTCAATTATTTTAAGCAAAAAATCTTCGAAATATTTAGTATGCGCTTTAAAACCATTTATTATATTTTGCTCATTCTTTTCTCCAAAGAACTTCCAGGCACTATGAGTTGTTGACAAAGCAATTTCAGGATGGTTAATAACTTTAAAAACTTCTTTTATAGTATCTGTTTGTATAACCTCTTCTATTTCAAGAATAGCTGCCAATTTATATGCAATAGTAGTTTTACCGCTTCCAGGCACGCCATTAATAAGTATTACCCCCATTTTTTCAAAAAATCCTCTATAAAATTAATTCTTTTTTCAATATCCATAACAGGAACTTGAATAATATTATACCCCAAATTTTTGTAAATACCATAAATTAAATTATGAATAGTTAAAACATCCTCTTCATTTTCTATTCTTACCTCATCCTTTTCAAATGGTAGAAGGTCAAGAATAAAAACAAAATCATAATTTTTTGAAAGATTAATATTATCAATTACCTTTGGAGGATTAATATCAAAATATCTGCAGTAAGCCAGTATATCAATTAAACTTCTGTCAAAAATAACTAATTTTCCCTTTCTTGTTTCTAATTCTTTTTCTTTAGCTATCTGCCTTTCAGCCATTATCGTTTGTCTTATAGAAAATTCATTTTTGTTTAGCTCATTATTTTTCCTCTCAATAAGAACTTTTCTTGCTATCTCTCCAATTACATAATAGCCTTTTTCACTCAAAATATTAATAAGAGTTGTTTTACCAGAACAAGGACCTCCTGTTATTACAACTTTCTTCATAATTATACATAGACTTGTAGAAATAATGTAGTTTTGTGTACAAAAAATAGACATATAGTTGTATAAGGTAATAATGCTTAAATATAACAAATAACTAGGTATAATATGCTTAATACAGAAGTGATTAGAAAAATTGAAGATTTTATTTATGTAAAACCGAGAAGTGTTGATGAAATTGCTAAACATATAGGAAAAAATTGGAGAACTGCTGATCGTTATGTTAGTGAAATAGAAAAAAATTTCGGAACTATATCAACAAGAGTTTTTCGTGAAGGTACAAGAGGGGCATTAAAAATAGTTTACTGGTCATCTCAGGATAAAGCTAGTAATTCAGTTTTTCAGGAAAAAATGGAAAGTGATATTATGACAAGAAAAACGAAATATGATTTCTCACCATTTGATATATTCCAATTAGTAAAAGATAATAAAAAAGATGCATGGATAAAAACAGCAACTAATGAAGTAAAAGCAGGCAGAATGCATGAATTTAAAAAATTGCTGGAGAAAGCAGAAAAACAAATATTATTTTTTTCAGGAAATTTATCATTTATTAATTTTAAAGATAAAGAAGCAGATATTTTTAATGTTATTGAAAGTTTAGTTAAAAAAGGAATTTCAATAAAAGTATTATGTAGAATTGATTTTTCAGGAATAGAAAATATAGAAAAAATGCTTTCTTTAAACTATAAATATGGAAAAAACTTAATTGAAATTAGACACAGAGAACAGCCATTAAGGGTAACAATTATAGATAATAAAATAACAAATATGAAAGAAGTAAAAGAGCCGACTGGAAGAGAAAAAGAACTAAACAAAAAAACATTTATCATTTACACAATTACAGATAAAGAATGGACAGAATGGCTTTCAAAGATATTCTGGAAAATGTTTAATAATTCAGTTTCATCAGAAAAAAGACTTGAAGAAATAAAGAAGTTAAAATATTAAACTACTCATAATCTAAAACATCTCTTACCCATAATCCGGGAATATATGATCCAACACTAAATGGCCTTTTAATATTAAGGGGAGGAGTTACAACACATAATGTTCCATGATCGGCAAAATAATCTACTTTTGCTTCTAAAACTTCTTTTCTATCTGAATAAATACTAATATGTCCATCTGCCAGTATATTCTTTATCCCTCTTCAAAATGTACTTCTAAATTTTTATAATGTTTGTGTGCAGTATAATGAGTATTAGAAGAATGCAATTTAACTTTTATTGCCCCAGTTTGAGCTATTGCTATAGCATTTTTTAATAATTTAACACTAGGTTTTTTAGGTATCAAAGTTTTGGGAGGTTTATTCCATGTCATAAAAATAGCAGAAAAATGACATATTTAATATTTATTGTTAAGAAAACTATCCATAAGGCCTGAAATCAACTTTAGGAGGCTCTCTAAAGTCCATTCTTTTTAACCTTTCAACATCTCTTATATGCCCCATTGCCTCATGTAAAATTATAAGTTTATCTCGTACTTCCATTCTTTTTTCAAAAGGTTGTTTTAACTGAATTAATTTTTCATAAATTTCAATTGCTTTTCTTTTTTTATCACTATTTTCAGCAGTTTTACCAACATTTCTATACAAGTCAAGATATCTATTAATAACTAAATTTTTCTCTTGAGAATTTGTGCATGATAAAGCAGAATTTAATGATCTATCAGCAGCTTCAAATTGATTATCTTTTATCTCAAGCTCAGCTTCTTTAATGTATAAATCAGCTTTTTCTTTATAAGTTATAGTAATTTCAGAAGCATTTGCAATATATTTTGCTGCATCTTTATACAAAGTCCTTGCTTCACATACAGCTGCAAGTCTTAATAATAAATATTTCTTAGTATCTAAACTATCAGCACTTTTTAAATACCTTTTTAGTTTGTCTATTTTAACAAAATCATCCTGATCTTTTATAGAATACTCAATCTCCTCTTTACTAGCCATAGAAAAACTAAATAGTGGAAATATTTAAGCATTATGGTGGAAAACTATACTAAGAGATACAAATTAGACTTAATCCAGTCTTTATAGATATATAACATCTCTAGAGCAATTCTCAGTATCATTTTAATTTTTTAGAATTTTATTTTTTATTTTTTTCGTTTTTGGAAACCTTTCCTAAAGGTTCATTAGTACCCTCTTTTAACTCTTTGTTCATCTTCTATAGGTGGGAGTGCAGAACCTTCATGAACTATTTCAGTATATTCAGAATCACTAAACATTGCCCTTCTAAAGACCGAATTAGCATTAGCTACTGCGCAATAATTAGACTGTGGATTAACAGGTGCTGTTGTTCTCCCTATTTCAGTATCAGTTTGCTCACTAGGCCATACACCATTTTTGGCATTATACAATTTTGATAAAAGTGAATCTGTCATTTTAAAATTTTTAAGATTTATTTTTAAACACCTTTTGGAAACCTTTCCTAAAGGTTTATAATTAGATTTTCTTAGGTGTAAGTTCAATACAAACTCCAGCTGCAACTGTCTGTCCTGCATCTCTTACAGCAAATCTTGCCATATGAGGGTTAGTAGTTTGTGTTTCTATAACTAAGTTACCTATCGGTTTTATTCTAACCTTAGCAACATCTCCATTTTTTAAAAAGTCTGGATGTACTTGAGCAACTTGTCCTGTTTTAGGATCATATTTTTCAATTAATTCAATGAATTGGCAAGGAACCTGTGCTGTGTGAACATGGAATACAGGAGTATAACCTTTAGCTAATACAGTTGGGTGATTTATAATTGCAATTTTAGCTACAAATTCTTCTGCAATTGTTGCAGGCTGAGCAGCATCACAAATTACATCTCCTCTTGCTAAATCTTTCTTTCCAATTCCTCTAATATTAACTCCAACATTATCTCCAGCTTGAGCTTCTGGAAGTTGTTCATGATGAGCTTCTACACTTCTTATTTCTCCAAGAACTCCTTTTCCAGTTCTTCCTGGTAAGATTATAATTTTTTGTCCTGGTTTCATTATACCTGTTTCAATTTTTCCAACTGGAACAGTACCAATACCAGTAATTTCATAAACATCTTGTATAGCCATTCTTAATGGAAGGTTTGTAGGTTGTTCTGGTGGACTGAATAAATCAAATTGTTCTAAAACAGTTGGACCTTTATACCATGGCATATTTGGTGATTTCTTAGCAACATTATCTCCTTTTAGTCCTGCAACAGCTAAGAAAGTAATATTAGCACCATAACCAACCATTTTCAATTCATTAGCAACATCTTCTTTAACTTTATTGAATCTGTCTTCTTTATATTCAACTTCATCCATTTTATTAATTATAACAGCTAACTGTGAAACTCCCATAGTTTTCATTAACCATAAGTGTTCCTTAGTTTGTGGTTGAATTCCAGATTTTGCAGCAACTACTAAGAATCCAGCATCTGCTTGTGAAGCACCAGTAATCATGTTTTTTACAAAGTCTTTGTGTCCAGGTGCATCAATTATTGTAACTTCATATTTTTGAGTAATTATTTTTTGATAAGCAAGATCAATTGTAACTCCTCTTTCTCTTTCTTCTTTAATTCTGTCCATTACATAAGCAAATTCAAAACCAGCTTTTCCGTGTTTTTGAGCTTCAGCTTTTAGTTTAGTTAATTCCTGTTCAGGAATTTTACCAGTATCATACATTAGTCTCCCAACTGTAGTTGACTTTCCAGCGTCAACATGTCCTACGAAGACAACATTAAAGTTTGATTTTTCTCTCGCCATCTTAAATTTTTTTGAGTAGTTTTGAATATTTTTCTTGGTTTATAAATCTTTTGTTTTTCATGAAAGATTTATTCTAGAGAATTTTTAATTCTATTTGTATAAATGTTACGTTTTTTGTACATTTATGCTTGGAAATCTTTGATTTACATTATATAAATACTTATTAACTAATTTTATACCACTTTAAATTAATGGAATTAGAAAATATTTGTGAAGAGATTGAAAAATTTAGGGGGTTTAAAAAAAATTGGGACGGTTATGGAGCAGAATCATTTCATGGAAGAGTTTTAAATAACGCTTTAATTTATGCTGGTTATATATCATCTTTTTGACTGCTTACCTGACAGAGTTGTTCCAATGACTAATGGATCTGTTCAATTTGAATATGATTCAAATGGAAGGGATGTTGAAATTGAAGTAAAGGGTGATAATTGCGTAATTTTGTTAAACGGAAAAGGTGAGCATCATAATATAGATTTAAAAGGTATGGAAAATGTTTTAAAAGATTATTTTAATACAGGATAATAGTTTTTTATATAAATATTTATTAACTAATTTTATATTTTTTATGTATGGAAAGAGCACAAAGACAAGATGTAAAAAAAAGTTATGTGACAAATTTTGACAGGTCTGTAGAAAAAATATTAACTGCCGTTTATGAAACATCTCAGGATGAGAAATATTTAGATAAAAGAAAGAAGGGAACATCATTATCAGGATTCTTTCAGGTAAGGGAATATTTTTCATTGGAAGAAATATATGGTCTTCATTTAGGCTCTGGAAATAATCTTTTGAGATTTTTAATGAGTATAGAATGCGAAGGTTTTACATCAAAAGATGAAAGAGGATTTTATCATCTGACTAAAATTGGTAAAGAACGCTTAGAAAATCTTTCTGAAAATATTAGAGCTCTGGATAATTCAGTTGCAATGAATAATTAGTATTTTAATTTTTATTATAGTATTTATGTTCTGGAAGGTTATTTAAAATTACAATCTGGAAAGAATTGACATGCTTAATAATTTACTGATTCTCAGCAAGATCTAAAAATTCCTCTTTTGTCAAACCAATTTGCCTGATTATTTCCAATAAAGTGCCCCCTGTCAATTTCATCATGGAGAGGGACAACAGTTGTTACCTTCTTATTTTCAGTTTCTTTCATCATAAAAACATGACTTCCTTTTTGCCTTATTGTTTTAAACCCAATTTTAGAAATAATTTTGATAACTTCTTTACCTGATAATCTCGGAAGTTTTTTCATTATCAATCTCTACATTTGTAATTAATACTTCCTCATTGCCAATTCCTTCAGGTAAGCCCATCACTTCTATATGTAATTCAATTGCCTCTTTTAAATTGACAATAGCCTCTTCAATAGTATGCCCCTGACTAACAACATTTAATTCAGGACATAAAGCAACATATTGTTTTTCTCCTTTTTTTATGATCACAGTTAATTTCATATTTAAAAAGATATTTTTAAGTTTATATAATTATCGTTACTGGTTCTCAGCAAGTCCTTTTCTTGTTCTAATTTTTCTAACAACTTCTGCTTGCAATTCTCTTGGCATTGCTTCAAAAGATTGATCCATTAAATTTGATATTCCTCTACCTTCAGTTGCCGATCTTAAATCACTTGACCATCCAAGCATTTCTGCAACAGGTATTTTTGCCTTTACTTTAACTCCAAATTCATCTTGTTCAACGTCTATTAATTGCCCTCTTTTCTGAGAAACTAATTTTGTAACAGCTCCCATAAAATCATTTGGAGCTTCTATTTCATGAGTTTGTAATGGTTCAAGTAAAGTAATTCCAACACTTTTCATTGCCTCACTTATTGCATCTCTTACAGCAGGATAAACTTGTGCAGGTCCTCTATGAATTGCATCTTCATGAAGTTTTATATCAGCAATTGATATTTTCATTTTTGTACAAGGTTCTCTTGCCAAAGGTCCAGCATCCATAACTTGCTCAAATGCATCTAATATTAATTCAATTACTTCTATCATATGAACCTCTCCTCGAGTTTCATCAGTTATAACATTACCTTTGTAAATACCTCTATAACTTCTTATTTCATCATTACTAATTCCACATTCAAGGAGGACTTTAGTTATTTCTTCATTTTTCTTTTTTATTCTTCCTCCTGGTAAATCTCCTCTTTGAAATGCCTGATAAACAGAATCTTCTAATGGCTCTACTCTCATGAAAAATGAATTGTGTTTGTTTGGTGAACGTCCTTCCATTGCTGGGGATTCTTTCATAGCTGTTTCTCTATAAACAACAATTGGTGAAGATGTTTTAATTTCAAGACCTTTTTCAGTCACTATTCTATTTTCAACAATTTCTAAATGTAACTCTCCCATACCTGAAATTAAATTTTCTCCAGTTTCTTCATTAATTTCAATTTTTAAACTTGGGTCTTCTTTTTTTACTTTTCTTAAAACTTCTACAAGTTTTGGCAGATCAATCATTCTCTTTGGTTCAATAGCTTTTGTAATAACTGGCTCAAATATATGTTTTATTTCTTCAAATGGAGTTTCTGGTTTTAGTGTAATTGTTTCTCCAACATCTGCAACAATTCCAGCAATAGCTAAAACATTTCCAGCACTAACTCTCTCAACCTGCTCTGGTTTTATTCCATTATAAACTAAAACTTGTTGTATTCTCTGCTTTTTCTTCCCATTATTTAAATAAACTTCCATTCCAGGTTCTAACTTTCCAGAAAATAATCTTCCAGCAGAAATTTCTTTTCCACTTCTTGGATCTATAACAATTCTTGTAATTACAAAAGCAGGATCTCCATTAGGATTACAATTAATAAGATTTTTACCAAATTCACTTTCTGGATCACCTTTCCATATCCTTGGTATCCTATATTTTTGAGCTTCAATAGGACTAGGTAAATGTTTTACTACCATGTCAAGTAAGACTTCATAAAGAGGAGCATTTTTCCATGTCCATTCTTTTTTATCTTCTTCACTCATTTCATAAAGAGTAAAAATATCTTTGAATGAAACTCCCTTCTTTTTCATAAAAGGTAATGAAAGTGCCCAGTTTTCTCTTGCGCTTCCAAATGCAACACTTCCATCATTAATATCAACTTTCCATTTTTGTTTATACTCAGGTTCTGCAATTTTTTCAATTAATTCATTAAAATGTTTGAAAATTTTAAGAAATCTTTCCTGCATTTGTTCAGGAGTCATTTTTAACTCTTTAATTAATCTGTCAACTTTATTTATGAATAAAACAGGTCTTACTCTTTCTTTTAATGCTTGTTTTAAAACAGTTTCTGTCTGAGGCATTATTCCCTCTGATGCGCATACTAATACAATAGTTCCATCAATAGCTCTCATTGCTCTTGTTACATTTCCTGAAAAATCAACATGTCCAGGAGTATCAATTAAATTAATAAGAAATTCTTCTCCATGGAAATTATGACCCATAGATACATTAGCTGCATCGACTGTCATTAGTCTTTCCTGCTCATCAGCATGTTGCCATGTTGCCATTCCCTCATCTAAATTACCTGCAGCTTTTGAAGCCATCATTCCTGCAGCAGCTAAAAGATTGTCAGTTAACGCTGTATTATGTATAATCATTCCTTCTGCAATAAAATTATGGTTTTCAGGTACACTAAAATCATAAACAACTTCTTCAAAATCAGCTTCTATTTTTTTAACTTCAATATAAGCAAGTTCTTCTGTATTAAAATCTTTTAACTTTTTATTAATAATCATAACTTGATTTCCTATTTTTATTGTATCACAAACAATGCTCCCAGAAACTTTTTTAACTAATGTTTTTAATTTTTCTTTCTTTTCAGTAAGTCCGAATCCAATTTCTCTTTCAAAGTTTATAGCTGATGTGCCGGATATAGTAATAGTATTGTCTTTTTCTTTTATTGATAAACATCCAAATCTAACTAATAATAAGTGAAGGTCATCTATCATTTTCTTGCTTGTGGAGGTTATTGTAACAGCCCTTCTAGAACTTTCGACACATCCATCTGTATCAAAATATCCCCTTAATAACTTAGAGATATATCTGTTTTCATTTCTCCATACAAATTCAGATATGTGTACATTATGGGATTTTTGTTTAAGAGGATAATCAAACAAACTATTAAGTATATTAATTAAAGTTAAGTTTGTATGTATTTCCGGAGTTCTATCTTTTCTTTCTACCCTTATTGTATTAATACCAAGATTATCACATATCCTGTTAAATTTATCAGCAAGTTTTTCTTTTCCAACAATAAACTTTTTACCAGAGCCATCACCTATAAATAATCCAGCTAGATAAAATAAATCATCAAAATTATTAGGCATTTTCATAGGTGTTGAATTATGCCCTCTTTGTTTTCCTGTTCTGAAGAATATTAAATCGACCTTGTCATAAATATAATTTAAATTAATATCAAGAATTCTGCATATTTCAATTAAATCTGATAAATTATATCTATCCTGCCATACTCCATGATAAAAAGATTTGCTCTTTATTGATAATTTTATATTTTTTATTCCATAAGAAAGTATTTTTTCTTTTAATTCTTCAGAAAATTTTTTATTTAATTTAACGTAAAAATTCTTCTCTGATAGCTTTAATATAATTTCTTCTTTTATATTAATATTATTACTTATATTTAACTTTCTAGAGCATATAATTCTATCTCCAATTTTAAGGTCTTTTGCCTCAATCTCTTTAATTTCATCTTTAAAAACAATATATTTATGTTCTGGAGTTGTTGTTATTTGAAATCCATTTCTCAAACTCACTTTTATAGCATTTCCACCATTAAGTCTCCATACATATTCAAGTTCCTTTTTTTCAATACTCCCGCTTTCTTTGTTTAGAGAAAAAACTTCTACTTTATGTTTAGGTATGAATATAGTGTAGTCTTCATTATCCTTGTATACTTTCCCATCTTTAGAAACTTCTTCAAATATTTCTTTAGCAGTTTTTACATTCCCATTAGGCATTAAGAGTCTAGAGTTTCCCCCAATACACTTGCCGTGATGTATATGTGCACTTGTAGCTATGTTTCTGACATTATCTCTATTATCAATAAGCCTTTGAATTTTGTGTATACTTTTTTCGTCTTGCGCCATTTTGAATATGAGGTCATATTATAATTATATAATATAAACTATCTAAGAAACTTAGATTATACTTTGTAAGAAAAATAGTTTTTAAAGTTTCCTGTTTATACAGTATCTCCGAAACAATAAACAAAATAAGATAGGTTAACCTATTTTATTATCCAAGATTTGAATAATACATGTCCTTTCCACAGAACCTAATATCTCTGTAAAAAGATTATTCTTTATCTTGTT